>ENA-UOJG01000805-UOJG01000805.1-human-gut-metagenome-genome-assembly--contig:-C47-NODE-805-length-39013-cov-7.905180_pt1 | contig 39013 bp, 31 predicted proteins | sample MGYA00242340_ERZ723887 | MGnify/ENA metagenome assembly ERZ723887 | reverse complement strand
CAGGGTTCACCTGCGCCTATGGCGCGGCCGGTGAACCCTGCAAGGAAACCTTGCTGCGCAAGGCTTCCGGCCCCACCGCGCATGTCGCTGGGGCCGGATTACACTTGGAGGGCTGCGGCCCTCCAAGCCTCCCATGGGGTTTATCGACAGCCTAAAAGGAACTCCGCATACTGCGGAGTTCCTTTGCAATACCAAGAGAATACGGGATTACTTGATCTCGACGGTAGCGCCAACCTCGGCCAGCTTCTCCTTGATCTTCTCGCACTCTTCCTTGGAAGCGCCTTCCTTGATGGTCTTGGGAGCGGACTCCACAAAGTCCTTGGCTTCCTTCAGGCCCAGGCCGGTCAGCTCGCGGATGACCTTGATAACCTTGATCTTCTCGGAGCCGGCTTCCTTCAGGATCGCGTCGAACTCGGTCTTTTCTTCCTCAGCGGCAGCGGCAGCGCCGGCAGCGCCAGGCACGGCCACAACAGCCGCGGCGGCGGAAACGCCAAACTTCTCTTCCAGAGCCTTCACCAGGTCGTTGAGCTCAAGCACAGTCATTTTCTCGATCTCGGCAATAAATTCCTCGTGAGTCATGTGAATAGCCTCCATTCATAATCAGGTTTTGCATTTCGGGCGTAATAGGCCTTGCGATCAGGCCTCGGGAGCGGCCTCGGCGTCCTTCTTTGCGATAGCGTCCAAAACGCGCACAAAGCTGGCAATGCTGCTTTGCAAGCTGCCAAGCAAACGGGCCAAAAGGACCTCGCGGCTGGGCGTTTCGGCCAGCGCCTTGATCTGCTCCGCGCTCATCAGCTCGGAGCCCAGCAGGCCAGCCTTGATCGAGATAGCCTCGGTCTTGGTCTTGTTGATAAAGTCGTTTACAATCTTGGCGGGGCTTACGGGGTCATTCATGCCGAAGGCAAAAGCCGACGGGCCGTTGAGCACCTCGTCCAGTCCCTCGATGTTGAGCTCCTTCAGCGCGCGGCGCACCAGCGTGTTTTTCAATACGCAGTACTCAACGCCATTGGCACGGAACTGGGCGCGCAGCCCGGTTACCTGCTCCACAGTCAAACCGCTGTAAGATACAACGATCACGCTCTGCGCATCCTGAAACTTCTTCACGATGTCGCTAACGACCTGCTTTTTCAACTCGAGATTCTTGCTCATTGGGGTTGCACCTCCTTTTTGAAAATCTGTTCGATTCCAAAAAGAAAACCCTTGCAGGCGCAAGGGCGAACAAGTCGCAGGGGATTTCTCCCGCCTTACACCTCGGCGGGATCATTTTTATGGAGGCTTGCGCCGCCAACCCGCTGTCTTCGGCATAGGTTTCCAAAGAATCATTCATAATTATAGTCAAAGCAACGCGTTTGTCAAGCGTTTTACATGGATTTTGTAAACTTTCCAAGAAAACATTTGGCAGCGTATTTTCAGCCGTCAGGGCCAAAATAGCGTTGAACCCACTTGAGGAGGTGAATGACGGATGATGAACCAGCAGAATTCCGGCACGACCAACCAGATCGAGTTCCCTCAGGCGCGCGCCGCCCTGGACAACATGAAATACGAGATCGCCAAGGAATTGGGGATCAATTTCAAGCAGGGCTATAACGGCGATCTGAGCTCCAAGGAAAACGGCTACGTTGGCGGCTACATGGTCAAGCGCCTGATCGAGCAGGCCGAGCGCCAAATGGCTAACCAGGGCGGCACCACGCGCTAAGCGCACGAATTATGAATGAGGTGGATGAAAAATGTATCAGAATCAGCAGAACGCGTCCAGCAGCAGCAACCGTACCGTGGTGCCCGAGGCCAAGCAGGCCCTGGACAACATGAAATTTGAGATTGCCAACGAGCTTGGCATCAACCTCAAGCAGGGCTACAACGGCGACCTGCCCAGCCGCCAGGCCGGCTACATCGGCGGCTACATGGTTAAGCGCCTGATTGAAAACGCGGAGCGCGCCATGAGCGGCGGCGCCACCAAGTAACACAGGCAAAGCGCAAAAGGGATGGCTGCGCACGCATGCGGCCATCCCTTTTGTCATAGGCTTTTCGGGGCGGGAAGGAAAATCGCTTCCGCTGCGCGAAGTCCTATCCAGATACGAAAGGCAGGCGATCCTACATGAACCACTTCCCCCTCATTGGCATTTCCGGCAGCGTTACGGCGGATGAAACTCAGCACTTTTTGCTGCGGGATTATATGCGGGCGGTAATCGCAGGCGGCGGCGTGCCTGTTCTGCTCAGCCCAGACCTTACGGACGATATGCTTGACGCCTGCCTTTCACGCCTAGGCGGGCTGCTTCTTGCCGGGGGCAACGACGCGGCGCCCGCGCTATTTGGCGAAACGCCCATAGAACAGCTTGGCGAAATAAACCCTTTGCGCGACCAGTTTGAGGTTCGTTTGCTGCGCAGGGCCGTTTCCCTGCGCATGCCCGTATTGGGGATATGCCGTGGGGCGCAGATGATGGCGGCGGCCCTGGGCGGCTCGCTCTGGCAGGATTTGCCCAGCCAATACCGCACGCCGGATGGGAAGCCGCCTATCGCCCACCGGCAAACATGTCCAGGCCGTTATCCCAGCCACGAGGTATCCATTGTGCCGGATACGTACCTCGCCTCCCTCCTTGGCTGCGAAACGCTGGAGGTTAATTCCTTCCATCACCAGGCGGTGCGCAACCTCGCGCCCGAACTGCGCGTAAGCGCCCTTGCGCCCGACGGGGTGATAGAGGCCGTGGAGCACGCGTCGCTGCCCTTCTTCCTAGGCGTACAGTGGCACCCGGAGCGCGCCTTTGCGTATGATGAGCGCGCTCTCAAGCTGTTTTCGGCGCTGGCGCAGCATGCCGCCGGTTATATGGATTCATAATGCTTGAGTAAGAAAATTTTGTGTTGACAAAACGCGAAACCACGTGTATACTACTGAATTGTTCCGTAGGGGCATGGTGTAATGGTAACACGTGGGTCTCCAAAACCTTTGTTGAGGGTTCGAATCCTTCTGCCCCTGCCATCTAATCACTCATGTTTTGATACAAAGCATGGGTGATTATTTTTGCACTTATAGACTGATAAAGCGTCAAAATATAGGGTTATAACGACAAAAACGCCCTATTGGGCGCAAGAAATTGGATATGCGGCATCATTTGGCTGGATGAGGATTGTCCCTGTCCGGCCTTATTTCTTTTTATCCAGGGAACTTTTTCTGCAAAAATCCAACTTTTTTCCTTAAAACCCTCCCTATTGTGGACGTTTGTTGCAATCGTCCACAATAGCCCAGTTACCGTCCACAATAGAAAATTCGGCGCTAAAATGTACCCCTGCAAATGGACACGTTAAAGGTCTAAATCCCAAAATGTGGACAATGAAAAGTCCTAATCCCCGAATGGTGGACATGTTAAGGTATATACGAAAAGATTTATTGGTGGATAGGTAGAATCAGAATAAAGTAAAGGAAATAGACTACTCTGACGCTTGAGTAGTCTATTCCGAGTTGTTTTCTTCCGTTATGCGAATTTTGGAAACATAACGTGTTTTCTTGCGGCGAATGCCGTTTTCATCGGATTCGATGTTGCTGCGTCGTTGCTTTTCTTCTGCAACGGCGATGAAGGTCTGTTCGTCGATAATTGCTTCGTGATGACTGGAATAAAGATATTTTGCACGTTGCTTATTGCCGGGGTCCCCGCTCATCAATGCTGTAGTTGCAGTGGAACCGCCACGGTATTTCTCGTTGCTAAGCAGGGTATCGATAGCACGCCGACACCATTTTGCTCTGCCAGTTGGAGAAGGAATGTTACGACGCTCCAATTCTCCCATGATACCGATTATGCTCTTACCGGAAAGATAAAGATCGAAGATGAACTGAACGTTCTCTGCTTCCTCGGGAACAATTACAAGCGTACCGTCATCGGCTTTTCGGTATCCATAACAGGGGCGAGAATAGATACTGGAAGTGCCGTCCATGATCTTCTGGTTCATGGACAGAACAATATTGTCATGAAAATCCTCGCGTTCTCCCTGTACGATGGCAGCACGAATTGAGTATTGCAATTCAAAATCAGGCTGGAAGGATTTGAGTTCCTCCAGATCAAAATACACCTCTACACCGTAGGACTTGAGTTCGCGGATCGCATTCAGCCCATCAACCGTATCTCTTCCAAACCGACTGACGCTTTTCGTGATGACCAAGTCGATCTTCTTGTTGCGTGCATCGTCAAGCATGCGCTGAAAATGATAACGGTTATCGGTAGCACCGCTTTCGAAGTCGATATAGATATCAGCAAGCTTCCAGTGAGGGAGATTGTAAACCTGCTGAGTGAGCGCGGAAACCTGCATCGACATACTGTGCAGCTGCGACGGAAGGTGTGAACTGACGCGGGCATAAATGCCGACTGCCTTTTTTCCGAAATTGGCATATTGGTATTTTTCTATCTTCTGTACGATTTTGTCAGCCATAATTATTCCTCAAAAAATAGGTACAGGTCAAAAAGCTTATTGAAAAGATTTACATTTTCCACTGATCATCGTAATCAATAATATGCAGATGAACAGCATTTTCTTTATCTACATTCTTGCTTTCTTCAATTGCAATAGCGTATACCAGTTCCATGATCCATTCCCTTGCCAGTGTTAGAATACGGAGAGCATGCTTTTTAAGGCTGCTTTCGCTCAAATGATAAAAACGATCATCCATAATGTGCAGTTCATTAGGATGGGAGTATTCATGTACCTGCACGAATTTATGCTCAAGAGCATTGCGGAGGGTTTTCAATCCTTCCTCCGATGGATCTGCCCCTTCGATATACTTCTCTTTGAATTCGTTGTATCCCCAATAGAGTGCTGTCAAAGCGACATTATCTTTAGGATAGTGTTTACAACCAAAAACGCGACGGGCATCTGCTTGGCGCTCGGCAATTCCGAGCGCCCAGAATTCGTTGATCATGAAAGCAATTTGATCGAATAAAGAATATGAAATGCGAAAAGCTGATTTTAGCTGTTCCAGCCTTATGGAATAGTTCACATAATCGTAGCTTGCCAAGGAAAGAAGCACATCTCTATCAGCAAAATGCGTTTCAGTCGTTTTTTCGGTGCCTTCATAACATAGCAGTCTTGCATAAACATATTCTTCCTTGAGTTGATTCAGCATTGCAAACCACTTGGGCGGATTGCTATTACTTTTTTCACCAACATCATCCCGGTGCACATACTCCGTATACTGTGTAATGGTTAATGGATCATGGGCGAACGCAGACTCCAGAGTCATAAGATCGTTCAGTGGATTGAGAAACAAATGGTTTTGCAGACACCAGTTTCGATATTCCTTTTCTTCATGGGAGCCTAAATCGTGTTCAGGATAAATGATTGGACTGGACAAAACTTTTTTATTAAAGCGTTTTTCGTAATCCTCAATTTGCTTCTCAAAAACGGCAACGGCTTCTGCGTGCATGTTGGCATCCTTGATCTCAAGTGCGCTTTTTATTGCCTGATATGCATGACAGTGCAAATCTCGATAGTGTCCAGAGTCATTTACCATGTTGGCGTAAAAGCGCAATGCTCTCCCATAATTGGCGGATGCCATTCCGAAGGCGCCAGTGATAGACAAAGCCTTGCGATAGATACGCAGCGCCTCAATTACTCTGCCGCACGCGTGCAGATCATTGGCGTAGTTGGTATACAAGGGAAGTAGAATTGCATGGTTGTCGTCGCTGTTCTCTAAAAGTGAGATTGCCTTTCTGAAGTAGAACAGCGCCTTCTTACGAAAAACAACAGAAAGCTCCTGTTCGTCAGCTGAAGCCGAATACTGATAATGGTGCGCCAGAGTGCTGTTTCCTGTACCGATATAGAAGAACATCGGTGCGTATTCAAGATCGTTAATGTCAGAGTATTGTTCTTCCTGCTGAAGAACATAAGAGATTAGGGCACCATAGTCTCTGGCAATAGTCAGCCGATCCATTTCAATAGCGCAAGCATCACATACAGTGGAAAAGGAAGTCTGCTTCACGATCTCACTCCTCTTTGGGCTGGTGTACCTTTTGCTCAGATAGGTGCATGTAGAATAAGAATAGTCTAATTGACATATGAAGAACCGACACTTATATTATACACGAAAACCATTGAAATTACAGTATTTTTCAGAATTCGTGTCAAAATATGCGTTAGTCTACCCGGAACACATCATCACCTAGTTTTTGATACAAACTGGGTGATGAATTTTTTTATACTTCAAAGGCTCAGAAGCCCTGTGATTACAAGGTTTCTGAGCCTTTTGCTATTCCGGTGTTGGGGTAATTCGCTCACCTGGCGATGAGGTTTTCTGCCTATTTTCCGATCAGAACCTCAAAAACGCTATTTTCATTCTACCCCACGACAGATACGGTTACACACAAGAACACACTATCACACACTGGTACACAGAAGAAAACGAAACTACTGACGTTGCTAATAGACCACTTCTTGTTTATTTGGGTTAAAGTTGATATAATATTGTTGCATTATGTAGCAAAGCCTTTTAGGGCTTCATATGGAGGTAGCTATGAAGATTCCTGATAGACTAGTCGGTTTCGTTGAATATGATAATACAGAGATGGCATTTGAGTTTGATGCACATGAATTCAGAATAAACCTTTACCCATCAAAAGAGCTGTGGAAAAAATACTCACGTCCTTCGTTTGCCTTTGGCAAACACAAATTTGACTATACGGTGCATGAGTGGATTCCAGAGGGGCGGCTTGAGGGCGTATCATCTGCTGGATATAGAGTAATATTCTCAATTCAAGATGATCCGTCTATTTATTCGGGTTTTCTTAGTTATTATGTGCATTGGTATTTTATCTGTAGCAATGGTGTCGATGACGAATGTATTCAAGGCTTCTCACTAACCGGTGACGTAGTTAATTCGTTTTACTCGCCAAGTGCGGTTCTTGAGCAAACACACGAATTTGATCCCGATAGCAGTATTAGCAAGTTCACTGTTACGACGACAGACACACCTGCAAGATCATGTGGACTGCTAACCGTTACCGAATCAATTTCCGCTTCAATTGAGGTAGATGCGATTGCTTCTTCAGCCCTGGGGAGCCATGAACAACCGATATTCGCTAACAGTAAGCTTATAACAACGTTTAGCGAGCCAGTAACCTTAGCTACGATAATACAGACATTCCAGTATCTAATGCGTTTCTTCATGTTCATAACATATCGGGGAAATGTGGCATTCAAAAAAGTCGACCTATTCGTTCTAAATGAGAACGGGAAACGCGACTATAGAGGTTTGCTTGTATTCCCTCAAACAAGGAAATTAGAAACTAATCGCGATGCAAGTCGGCATCTTATCCTATATGAGGATCTCAGAGAAAGGGTTACATCAGTATTGTTGGATATTCAGAGCGGTGTGTTATCTTTCCAGCATGTGTGCGAAAGTTATGATGACCGCCGGTCATATCCGATTAGCCGTGTAATAATGGTATTGGCTGCATTCGAACGACTCTATGGAAGCGTTTATGGCAAGGACACAGATCGTTCTGAACTCTATGTGTCAACCAAAGACGAGGTTGTTCGCTTAATTGATGGGTTCGAAAAAGCTTGTACTGGAAAGCGTAGGAAATACGTAAAGACTCTAAAAGATTTCGTGGATAATCGGGATTCAAGCTATGCCTCAAATGTCGCATTTGCTTGTAAAGATTGTGCAGAGATTATGCGGCCGTTTATTACTCGCAGATATAAAGGTGAATTCAATGAAACTGTAGTTGATCTAGCTGATCGTATAGGAGTAATCAGAAACGGTGTGGCTCATTGCAAGCTCGATTTTTCGCTTGAAGCTATTCATTTGAGTGATATTCACATAATGGAAGAACTCTTATATGCTATTGAACTCAAGCATATAGGATTAAGTGTACAGGAATGTCAGCATGCAATAGGACGTTTGTTCAAAGAGAACATTTATTTCCCAAAGGATAGCAATGTCACAGCACAATAATTGATAAAAGCCTCTAGCCTTTCGGTTGGAGGCTTATATTATAATACTCCTTGTTTCTGTTCTTCGCGTTCATTATGCCCTATGATATACCCATGATATATACTGGAGGTATTCTATGATTTATTTGACTGGCGATACCCATGGCGACTTTCAGCGCATCGCTCATTTCTGCGCACGCATGCATACAAAACCCTCTGACATCATGATTATTCTCGGTGATGCCGGGATTAACTTCTATGGTGGATGGCGCGATCTCCACAAGAAGGAATTCATTAGCAAGCTGCCAATCACGCTCTTCTGCATTCATGGTAACCATGAGAAGCGCCCGGCCACGATCCCCTCCTACTCCGAGCAGGAATGGCACGGAGGGATTGTTTACGTCGAGGAGCAATTCCCCAGCATACTGTTCGCGAAAGATGGCGAGGTCTATGACTTGAATGGTATGCGATCTATTGTCATTGGCGGTGCCTATAGCATTGACTGGATGTTGCGGATCCCAGGCCGCAGCTGGTGGCTGGACGAACAGCCGTCTCCGGAGATCAGGGCTTGTGTTGAATCCAAGCTCGATCAAATGGACTGGAAGGTTGATGTTGTACTGTCACACACAGTGCCCCTGAAGTACGAACCTGTGGAAGTGTTTCTCCCAGGCATCGATCAACGGAGGATCGATAAGTCTACTGAGCAGTGGCTTGATCACATCGAGAAACGCTTACATTATGGCAAGTGGTATGCTGGACATTACCATACTATGAAACGCGTGGACAGACTGCAGATTATGTTCGATGACTATGATGTTTTTGATAATTGTTGACACATAAATGTGAATAATTCTCTTTTTCGTATGGGCGCGTGTTGCGAAAATGGGTATTTAGGTATATAATATCCTAAATAGTGTATTTCTCAACATCCTGAAAGGTGAAGATTTATATGGCTGCAAACTACAACAAACTGTGGAAATTGCTTATCGACAAAGGCATGAAGAAGAAAGATCTTCAGCTTGCGGCAGGAATCAGCTCGGGGGTTATTACGAAAATGGGCAAAGGTGAAGATGTGACAACCACTGTCCTAGCAAAAATTTGCAAAGCTTTAGGTTGTAATATCGGCGACATTATGGAATTCGTGGATGACGATTAAGGCTGTCTCAGGAATTATGAACAGGCCTTTTACCATGGGGCTTATCCCCTTAGTGAACGGAGGAAATTACAATGCCTAATGAACAGATCATCGATGCCATGTGGGACGATTCTCCTATTGACGTTTCTGCAGAAGTCAATTTTATCTGGTCTATTGCAAATAAACTACGTGGTACCTATCAAAGCGACAAGTATAAGGATGTTATCATTCCGATGGTTATCATCCGTCGTTTCGAGTGTGCATTGACACCAACAAAGGCAAAAGTCGTGGAAATGTACAAGGCCAATCCCAATTATCCGTACAAAGCTATGTGCCGTATTTCGGGATTCCAGTTCTACAATACTAGTGAATTTACTCTTGCGGAGCTGATTAACGACTCCGATCATCTGGCAGCAAATTTTAAGGCTTATCTTCAGAGTTTTTCTCCTAATGTGCATGAGATTATTGTTTCTGCAGAAAAGGGCTTAGATTTCTTCAAACAGATCGACAAAATGGATAAGAACAACCGTCTGCTGTCTGTGGTGAAGGCGTTCTCCGAACTAGATCTCAACCCCATCACCATCGACAATGTCCGCATGGGCTATATTTTCGAGGAACTCATCCGTAAGTTCTCTGAAAATGCCGAGGCTGGTGACCACTACACCGGCAGAGACATCATCAAGCTGATGGTCAACATTCTTTTGGCCGAAGGCTGCGATGATATCTTTGACGATGGCAAGGTTATTACTGTATTGGATCAAGCCTGCGGCACGGGCGGTATGCTTTCCACCAGCTACAATTTCATCAAGCGATATAACCCCACCGCCGATGTGCGTCTATTCGGACAGGAAATCAACCCTGAGTCTTACGCTATCTGCCTTGCGGAGATGATGATCAAGGGCCAGAACGCAGATAACATTTGCTACCAGGACACGATGAAGGCAGACCGTTTCAAGGGCACCAAGATGCGCTTTGTGATTGAGAATCCGCCCTTTGGCACTCCCTGGGGTGGTAAAGATGCAGCAGAAGGTGTTGAACAGGCAGTTCAGGCTGAATACACCAAGGGTTTTGATGGTCGTTGGGGTGCTGGCCTGCCCGGTTCCGGCGATATGCAGATGCTGTTCCTGCAGTCTGCCATCGACAAGATGGATGATAATTTAGGAAGAGCCGCAATTGTCGAAAACGGCAGCCCAATGTTCAATGGAACAACAGCCTCTGGCGAGAGCCAGATCCGCCGATGGATGTTGGAAAATGACTACATTGAAGCTATTATTGCATTACCGAATGACTTGTTCTATAACACGGGTATTGCTACATATATTTGGGTTCTCTCAAAGAATAAGCGTCCTGAACGCAAAGGCAAAATCCAGCTGATTGATGCCTCTGGGTTCTTCAAGAAACTGCGCAAGGCTCTGGGTGATAAGAAAAATGAGATTTCTCCCGAAGACCGTACCACTATTACCAAGTTGTATGCCGATTTCGTTGAGAACGAATACTGTAAGATTTACAAGAATGAGGAGTTCATTTACCGTGAGTATGTGGTGATGCAGCCCCTTCAGCGTAGCTATGCCATCACAGCAGAGCGCATTGAGGCAATGCTTACAAAGGGATCTTTGTCCTCTCTATATGACCAGGCCAAGGTTGATGAACTGGAAAGTCTGGAAGAACCGACCGGTAAGGACATCAAAAAGCTGGAAGCCTATCAGGACAATCTTCCTGTTTACGAAGCTATCATTGCAGCATTGAACTCCGCAGTGTCTGATGAGGTCTATTATTCTCCTGAGGCATTCATACCGGTTCTGACCAAGGCTTTGACCACTGCGACTGCGGATAAGAAGTTATTAGAGAAGATTGCCGACGGCCTTTCCGTTATGGACAAAAAGGCAGAAATTCAGCGTGACCGCAAAGGTAATATCATCTACGATAAGGAAACCAAGGATACGGAATTGGTCAAATTTGAGGAACACATTGATGACTACATGGCTCGAGAGGTGCTTCCGCATATCCCCGATGCCGTTGCGTTTTTCGAGGAAAACCTTGGTGCAAAGAAACCTGTCGTAAAAACTGGTGCCGAAATCCCATTTACACGATATTTCTATAAATATCAGCAGCCGACCGCCAGCGAGGAACTGGAAAGCAAATTTAAGGATCTGGAACTTTCTGTATCAGCGCGTGTAGCAAAACTATTCGAGTAAGGAGGCATTTCTATGAGGGAAATGAAATACAGCGGAATCCCAAGCATAGGTGATGTCCCTTCTCATTGGGATATATCCCGAATAAAAACTTTATTGTCTCTGAGAAGCGAAAAAAATAGTGGTGATCGTGAATTGCTGTCGGTGTATTTGGATCGAGGTGTAATTTCTTACAACGATTCCACTGGTATGCAGGTTCACAAACCCAGTGCGGATTTGTCTAATTATCAAAATGTTCATGTGGGCGATTTTGTGTTGAACAATCAGCAAGCATGGCGCGGCTCGGTTGGTGTTTCAAAGTATGACGGTATAATTAGCCCAGCATATTTTGTCTACGATATGAGTGAAAAATGCTATCCTCTATATATGAATTTTTTGCTTCGCGACGGCAGCATGGTACAACAATATGAAACATCATCCAGAGGCGTGGGTACAATTCAGCGAAATTTGTACGCCATGTGGTTTTACGATAGCTTAGTTGCACTTCCGCCAATGGAGGAGCAAATAGCTATTGCTACATACCTCGATGTCAAATGCACCGAAATCGATGCGCTCATTACAGATGTCCAGGAGCAGATTGATGTTCTGGAACAGTACAAGTGTTCATCAATTACAGAGGCAGTGACCAGGGGAATCCGTGAGGATTTCGAGGTTGATGAAAGCAGAGTATTCTATATGGGACCAATTAACAAGCGTTGGAAACTTTCTAAAATTGGATATATATGCACAAAGTTGACCCATTCATTCCAGCCGGAAGATACCGCCCTTATTTGTTCCAACAAGGGCAAAGTCCTTGTGAGAGATGCTGGCGTAACTGGCATTATGGTAAGCGAAGATAATGCCATGCAGGGTATCCGTAAGGGAGATATTGCAATTCATGGTATGGACACATGGCATGGTGCAATTGCATTGTCTGATTATGACGGAAAAATTACTCGTGTTGTCCATGTCTGCGATAGTACGGAGGATAAGCGGTTTGTTGTGTATTGGATGCAGCATCTCGCATATCAGGGCGTTTATAAATTGATTTCCAACGGTGTGCGTGGCAATACAAGCGATTTTCGTAGCTGGGACAAAGTTAGTGATATATACATCCCCATTCCAACAAGAGCAGAACAGATAGAGATTTGCGATTATCTTGATGGAGTGTGCAGACGTGTAGAGGACGTAATTGAAACCAAAAAGGAACAGATAACTGTACTGGAAGCCTATAAAAAATCTCTCATCTATGAGTATGTAACCGGTAAGAAGGAGGTGCCTGCGCAATGACAAACATTCTGTCTGAAAAAGACTATCAAAAATTCCTGCTGGAACGGCTGTCCAAGGACAATGGCTATATCATTCGCAAAGCCACCAACTTTGACCGTTACTTCGCCGTTGACCGTGAGATGCTGTTCAAATTCCTGAATGATACGCAGCCGGACACAATGGACTATCTCCGTAAGATATACAAGGCTGACCTGGAGGACACCATTGTCAGCTTCATCAACACGGAGACTACCAAGGCCCGTGGCAGTCTGATTGAGGTGCTGAAGCACGGTATCGAAATCTCCAACCGCCATCTGGACTTGATGTACACCAAACCTGCAACCACATTCAACCCCGATCTGACCCGTAAGTACGGTATGAACATTTTCTCCGTTATGGAGGAGGTCTGGGCAAGTGACAAAGAGCGCATTGATGTGGTTATCTTCCTGAACGGTGTTGCCATTATCTCCTTTGAGTTGAAGTGCAACACCGCCGGTCAGTCCTACCAGGATGCCATTTATCAGTACCGTACCGAGCGTAACCCCAAGACCCGCCTGTTCCTGTTCAAGGCAGGCTGTCTTGTCAACTTCGCTATGGACTTGGAAGAGGTCTATATGACCACCAGGCTTGCAGGCGATGCCACCTTCTTCCTGCCGTTCAATATGGGTAACGGTGAAGGTGTGACCGCTGGCGCAGGCAACCCCGCATTTGAGGACAAGTACAGTGTGTCCTATATGTGGGAGGATATTCTGACCAAGGATACCGTCCTTGACCTCATCAGCAAGTTCGTATTCGTTGAGGTAAAGGAAAAGGTCGATGAGCAGACCGGCAAGGTGAAGCGTTCCGAGAACCTCATCTTCCCACGATATCATCAGCTGGATGTTATCCGCCGTGTTCTTGCCGATGTCCGTGAAAACCGCACTGCACAGAATTATCTGATTCAGCATAGCGCCGGTTCCGGCAAGACTAATTCCATCGCATGGCTGGCTCATCGCCTGACCTCTTTGCACGATGCAGACAATCGGATTATTTTCGATAATGTCATCATTGTTACCGACCGTGTGGTTGTTGACCGCCAGCTGCAGAAGGCCATCATGGGTATGGAGCATAAAGCCGGTCTTATCCGCGTAATGGATGATAAGTGCAACTCTGCCGACCTGGCAATTGCGCTGAACGGCAACACAAAAATTATCGCAACGACCATTCAGAAATTCCCGTATATTGTTGACAGCGTAAAGGGACTGAAGAATAAGCGTTTTGCAGTCATCATTGACGAGGCTCATTCCTCTACCGCTGGCAAGGATATGGCGGCTGTTACCATGTCCCTCGGCTCCGGCGAACAGGTCGAGGCAGATGTGGAAGATATGATCTCCGATGAAATCAAGCGCAACGGCAAGCAGGCTAATGTATCCATGTTTGCCTTTACCGCAACCCCAAAGCCCACCACTATTCAGCTGTTCGGTCGCCTTAACACCAAGGGTCAGCGTGAGGCATTCCATGTTTACTCTATGAAGCAGGCCATTGAGGAAGGTTTCATCCTGGATGTGCTGCAGAACTATACCGAATACTCAACCTTCTATCAGATCAACAAGGAGATTGAGGACGACCCTCGCTGCAAGACCAACGCTGCCAAGCGCCAGATTGCCCGTTTTGTAGAATTGCATGAAACCAATATCGCACAGCGCGTTGAGGTTATCGTGGAGCATTTTCGCACCACTGTTATGCACGAATTGGGCGGACAGGCCAAGGCTATGGTTATCACCGCCTCTCGCCAGGGTGCTGTTAAGTACCGCCAGGCATTTGAGGAGTACATCACTAAGAAGGGCTACGAAGGCATCCACGCTTTGGTGGCATTCTCCGGCAAGGTAAAACTGCCCGACGATGAGATTGAGTACACCGAGGCATCGCTGAATGGCTTCCCCGAAGATCGTCTCACAAGAGAGTTTGATACCGATGCCTACCAGGTACTTTTGGTCGCAAACAAGTATCAGACCGGTTTCGACCAGCCGAAGCTGTGTGCGATGTATGTTCTGAAAAAGCTGAAGGGTGTCAATGCGGTTCAGACCCTTTCTCGCCTGAATCGTATCTGTGCGCCCTATGATAAAAAGACATTCGTGCTGGACTTCGTAAACAGCTACGAGGATATCAAAGCGGCATTTGCACCGTACTATACCACCACGTTATTGTCGAACTCTGTGACTCCGAGCGCAATCTATGATCTTGAAGCAAAGATTGATGCCTACGCTCTGTTTGATCCCGCCGATATCGACAGCGCAAACGAAATTCTGTACTCCGAAAAGGTAACCAGTAAGCAGAAACAGCGCCTGACCTTCTTCCTGCAGAAGAGCAAGAAACTGCTTGACCACTATGAATATGAGGAACAACGTGAGGCGGTTGCCACGATGCGTAGCTTTGTCCGCTATTATGAGTTCCTCCTTCAGGTTTCCTGCTTTGAAGACCACGACCTCCATAAGAAGTATAATTTCATCGCATATCTGCTTGCTTACATCAACATTAAGCATCCGGGCGGCGGCTTCAACCTGGACGGCAAAATCAAAGCATCTAACTTCGTACAGAAGAAGGGCGAGGAACACGTCACTCCAAACCTTGTAGCAAAGCCCGTTATGAAACTGCCGACCGCAGAGCATTTCGGTTTGACCGAAGATAAGGAGCAGCGCCTGTCTGAAATCATCGATGAAATCAACAGTCGAACCGGCAAAACTTATGATAACGATGTTGTTGTGAAGGCAATGCTCCAGATCCGGGACATTCTGATGAAGTCTGATAAGCTGAGAACTAGTGCAAAGAACAACACCCAGAAAGATTTTGAGTTCTCCTATTTTGATGATATTGATGATGCCCTCATCGAAGGTCTGTCACAGAACCAGGACTTCTTCTCACTATTACTCTCCAATGACGAAATGAAACGTCAGGTACTAGGCATTTTCACTGATGAAATCTACAAGAGTCTGCGTAACGCATAAGAGGGGGTGTCTGTATGTTTGACATATTTCGATTGAAAGACGTCCTGGTAAAATATAAAGAAGCTTTTGTGTCAAAACAGTGGCCTGATGAAAAGTATAAATGGGAAGCAGTGAAGTGCTTCCAGGATAATTGGGATGTAAACGCTACCGATTTTGCTGATATGCTTACCCGGTCTCTGGCAAAGACTTATAATTTGTTGGCATCCATGAACAACTTCCCGGCAAAGATGATTCAGGGTTTTGCAAAGGTAGCACCGGAAGAAGTCCGTGCCATGTTCATTTCACTGTTTGATGAGAGCAAGGATGTGGTCACTCGCATTCTGGAATTTAAGAACCAATCATCGATTCTGCTTGAAAAATACGGCAACGGTGCCGGTCAGCATTATCAGTATGAGAACGCTGTCAGTACCTACTTGTGGCTGCGTCACCCGGAAAAGTATTACATCTATAAATATGGTGAGGTAAAAACGGTTGCTGACGAACTCGGCAGCGATTACCGCTTCAAGAAGGGTGCCTATGCTGACAACCTTCGTAATTTTCTTGCACTTTACGATGAAATTCGTGCGGAGCTCAAGAAGGACAGCGGACTGGTCAGCCTGCTGAATAGTCAGCTTACCGATGCTTGCTATGCAGATGAGGAACTCTGCACCATGACCATTGATGTTGGCTTTTTTATCAGCAGAACCTATAACGCAGGAACGCCCGATACACTGGCAGCGGAATGGTGGCCACTGGACTATACCCCCGCACTCAGCGTAGAAGACTGGATTGCGCTGCTCGGCGACGAGGAAGTGTTTACCACCAGCAGTCTGGAAATCATGAAGCGCATGAAGGACTACGGCGGACAAGCCACTTGCAAACAGTTGTCGGTTAAGTACGGCGAGTCGGTGAATTTCTACATTAGCGGTTCTGCGACCTTGGCAAAGCGTGTGGCAGAAAAGACTGGCTGTCCGATTATGCCTCGTGATGAGGAGAACTCCCGTTGGTGGCCAATTCTTTATCTCGGCAAAAACGCTCGCAAGGACGAAGAAGGTTCTTATGTGTGGAAACTGCGGACTGAATTGGCAGAGGCACTGGACAAAGTGGATCTGTCCGATGTTGCACTTTATGTCCAGGCAGCACCTGGCGAAGAAGTTCACAACTATTGGTTCTTGAACGCCAATCCGAAGATTTGGAGTTTTTCTGCATTGGCTGTTGGTAGTGTACAGTCCTATACACTCTATAATGAGAACGGCAACAAACGCAGGATTTTCCAGAACTTCTTGGATGCCCGACCCGGTGACATGATTATTGGCTACGAATCTACCCCTGTCAAGCAGATCGTGGCAATTGGTCGTGTGAGCGCAGAGCAGGATGGAGAAAAAATCTACTTTGAGAAAATCGAAGGTCTTTCTTCTCCGATTGACTTTGCAACGCTTAAGGAATGCTCCGAACTTGCCAAAATGGAATATTTCACCATGCAGCAAGGCAGTCTCTTCCGTTTGACTAAGGGAGAGTATGATTTCATCATTGATATGATCCGTGAGGAAAACCCGCTGGTGGTAGCTGATGAAGTCGAGAAATACGATAAAGCGGCGTTCTTAGATGAGGTCTACATGACCGAGGGTAAATACGACACCCTTGTCGCAGTTCTGAAGAACAAGAAAAACATCATTCTGCAGGGTGCGCCTGGTGTCGGTAAGACATACGCAGCCAAGCGTCTGGCATACTCCATTATGGGTGAACAGGATGAGGGGCGAATTGAATTCGTTCAGTTCCATCAGAATTATTCTTATGAGGATTTCATGATGGGATATAAGCCTGTAAATGATGGATTCGAGTTGAAGTATGGCATTTTCTATCGTTTCTGTCAGAAAGCAGCGAACCAGCCGGAAAAGGACTTCTTCTTTATCATAGACGAAATAAACCGAGGCAATATGAGCAAGATCTTCGGTGAATTACTGATGCTGATCGAACGAGATTATAGAGGAACAAAGGCTACATTGGCATACAATGGTATGGCATTCTCTGTCCCGAAAAATCTGTACATCATCGGCATGATGAATACCGCTGATCGTAGCCTTGCTATGATTGATTACGCTCTGCGCCGCCGTTTCAGCTTCTTTGATATCGAACCTGGATTCGATTCTGCGGGCTTTATGAAGTATCAGCAGGGTTTAAGCAATGAAACCTTTGCTCTGTTGGTATCCAAGGTTCAGGAACTGAACAAGGAGATTGCGCTGGACAAATCCCTCGGAAAGGGCTTCTGCATTGGTCACAGTTACTTCTGTGGTCAAACAGAATGCACCGATGAATGGATGCGGGCAATCGTTGACTATGATATTCTGCCTATGCTGAGCGAGTATTGGTTTGATGATATGAATAAGCTGCAGCGTTGGGAGAACATTTTGCGTGGTGTATTTCAATGATTAGGGACAAGAGCATATTCATAAAAAACATTTATTATATGCTGTCCTATGCTTTCACCACCTTAACCCCATCTCATGATGACGAAATTGCTGCGGAGGAATTTGATAACATACATAATCTCTTCGCAGCTATCCTCTCCAAGGGCATCGGACAGCAGTTAAAGCAAGGGCTATATCGTGAATATCTGAACCGCAAAGAAGATATGCCCGTTATGCGCGGGAAAATTGATATGCCTGGGACAATAAAGAATAAGCTCGCACGAAAGCAGATTCTTACTTGCGAATATGACGAGTTATCCGAAAATAATCTGCTCAATCAGGTTTTGAAGACAACCGTCATGCTGCTTATTCGCCACGCGAAGGTTGATACAGAGTACAAGAACGATTTGAAAAAGGAAATGCTGTTCTTTTCTGCCGTGGATACCATTGAGCCAGCATCAATAAAATGGACGGCCATCCGCTTTCAACGTAGCAATCAGAGTTACCGTATGCTCATCAGCCTTTGTCAGTTCATTCTGGAAGGTATGCTTCTTACCACTGACCAGGGCGAATATAAAATGGCTTCGTTTGTTGATGAACAACGGATGTGCAGACTGTATGAGAAGTTTATCCTTGAATACTTCAGCAAAGAGTATCCGGCTCTAAGTGTTCGTGCATCCCAAATTCCCTGGGCACTCGATGATGGAATTGGGACTATGCTGCCCATAATGCAAAGTGATATTACCTTGAGCTATGGTAGCAAGGTTCTAATCATAGATGCTAAATACTATTCGCATACGACCCAGGTACAGTACGATAAGCACACTCTGCACTCGAACAATCTGTATCAGATATTTACCTATGTCAAGAACAAGGATTCTGATTTTGGTAACAAGCCTCATGAGGTTTTAGGCATGCTTTTGTACGCACAAACCGATGAAGCCATTCAGCCAGATAACACTTATATGATGAGTGGAAATAGAATTAGCGTGAAGACTTTAGATTTGAATTGCGATTTTCGTGAAATTGCAGCTCAGTTGAATGCTATAGCAGATAGCTTTTTAGCAGGCTAAGGATCGATTAATCATCATGACAGTGACAATGCATTAAAGTGGTGAATATATGACTATAGAAATAGTCCGTAACGACATAACCAAGATGCACGTTGATGCCATTGTCAATGCCGCCAATGAGTCCTTGCTCGGCGGAGGTGGCGTTGATGGTGCGATTCATCGTGCTGCAGGCCCTAGGTTGCTTGAAGAGTGCCGTTCTCTGCACGGCTGTAAAACAGGCGATGCGAAGATCACAAAAGGCTATGATCTTCCATGCAAGTATGTCATCCATACGGTTGGGCCTATTTGGACTGACGGCCTGCACGGAGAAGAAAAGCTTCTGAGATCCTGTTACCAGAAATCCCTGCAGTTAGCCCAAGAGCATGGCTGCACAAGCATTGCTTTTCCGCTCATCTCCTCCGGTGTATATGGCTATCCTAAGGATCAGGCGTTAAGAGTCGCTACAGACACAATCCGCGACTTTCTGATCAGGAACACAGATGATACCGATATGCTGGTTTACATTGTTGTGTTCGATAAGACAAGCTTCAAGATCAGCGGTAAGCTTTACGCAGGAATTGCTGAATACATTGACGATAACTATGCTTTCGAGCATTCTGACAGGCGTCATCGTAGGATCGCTCAGCTTGAGTCCTCTCGTGTTTTCGAGGACACGCTTGCGGATTGCATGTGCGCACCTAAGGAGATCGGCAGCCTGGAAGAAGCGCTCGGCATGATCGATGAAAGTTTTGCCTCGATGGTTCTTCGCAAGATTGACGAGAAAGGCATGACTGATCCTGAATGCTATAAGAAAGCAAATCTCGATCGCAAACTCTTCTCAAAGCTTCGAAAGGACAACAACTATCGTCCCAAGAAGCAGACAGCCTTGGCTCTTGCAATCGCGCTTGAGCTCCCTTTGGAGGAAACCAAGGAGCTCCTGATGAAGGCAGGCTATGCTCTTTCCCATAGCGATAAGGGCGATATCATTGTTGAATACTTTATTCTGAACAACATGTATGACATCTTTGATATCAATGCGGCCCTCTATAGTTTTGACCAGGTTCCTCTGGGCGGTCGTGTATAAAGACAATGTCGCTTTGAAAGCGACCATATAGACATCAAAACCTCCTATAATGTGATCATCAACCGAAGATATCGCATTGTAGGAGGTTTTTATTATGAAGAAGGGTCTTACTGAACTGGTTTTCATCCTTGACCGCAGCGGCTCCATGGCTGGCCTAGAGGGTGACACGATTGGTGGTTTCAACGCTATGATCGCCAAGCAACAGAAAGCTGAGGGTGAAGCCTATGTTTCCACTGTGCTGTTCGACAATGAAAGCGTCGTGATCCATGACCGTGTAGATGTCCAGAAAATTGCCCCCATGACCGACGAACAGTATTCTGTTCGCGGCTGCACTGCTCTGCTGGATGCGATTGGTCAGGCAATTCACCATATTGGTAACGTACACAAGTACGCCCGTGAGGAAGACCGACCTGAGCACACGCTCTTCGTAATCACCACTGATGGCATGGAGAACGCTAGCCGCCGCTATACTGCCGATCAAGTCAAACACAAGATCGAACGGCAGAAGAGCAAATACGGCTGGGAGTTCATGTTCCTCGGAGCCAATATTGATGCTGTTGAAACTGCCGACCGTATCGGTATTGACAAAAACCGAGCTGTGAGCTATCATAGCGACCACGTTGGAACCCAGCTGAATTACGAAGTGATCAGTGAGGCAGTTTGCTGCATGCGCGAGTGCGCTGCAATTCCTGACAACTGGGCGGATCGTATTGAAGAGGATTATCGCAAGAGGAAGTGATATACGTGATCGGTGCGATCATTGGGGACATTGTTGGTTCTCGTTTTGAGTGGGATAATCACCGGAGTAAAGAGTTTGAGCTTTTCACAGGAGACTGTTTTGCCACTGATGATAGCATCATGACCCTTGCTATCGGCAAGGCGCTCATGAAAAGTGAGAACGACTGGAATGATCTCGGCGAGCAGGCCGTGCGTTGCATGCAGGAGGTAGGCCGCCCTTATCCTCACTGTGGTTACGGCGGGCGCTTCTGGGACTGGATGTACAGCGATCATCCGAAGCCATATAACAGCTTCGGCAACGGCGCTGCCATGCGAGTCAGCGCATGTGGATTTGTCGCCAGGAGCCTTGAAGAGGCCAAGGCACTCTCCAAAGCTGTAACCGAAGTTACACACAACCACCCGGAAGGCCTGAAAGGTGCTGAGGCTACCGTGGTAGCGATCTACATGGCTCGAACCGGTAGCACTATCAAAGAGATCCGAGATGTGATTGATCAGGAATACTATCCTATTAATTTCACGCTGGATGAGATCCGTGACACCTACGCTTTCAACGAAACCTGCCAGGACACGGTTCCTCAGGCGCTCGAAGCTTTCTTTGAATCCACCAGCTTCGAGGACGCCATTCGCAATGCCATCTCTGTTGGAGGCGACAGCGACACACTTGCTGCGATCACCGGCGGTATTGCCGAAGCATACTACGGGGTGCCAGAAAACCTGCGTTCTGTGGCAAAATCCTACCTAGATGAACGTTTACTCAAGATCCTAAGTCAATACGAGAACCGATAACAAAAAGCCTGGAACACATGCCGTTCCAGGCTTTGTTTATCGGTTCTTAACGTGTTTTTTCTCTTCGATGACCGGAACCCATATCATATCACCGCGAGAAGGGCGGTCTGTCCAATAGCTTCCACGGAGTTGCTGTTCATTACCATCAATACGCATTCGGCAAGCTCCGTACTGCATTGGATTCTCACGTTTGGTAGTAAGATCTGGAGCTGTTCGGTATTGATAATAGAGAATGTTCTCCCCGTGTTCATCAGTAATCGTGGCAGATATGCTATTACTACTGTTCATATCCGTCCTTGTCGAGACCTGTATCCGTAGAAGTGATTGCTTAACGCGTACTTCGATCGGTTTGCTTTCCTCAATGCCGTTAAAGTTATAATGGAGTGTCCCATCATAGCACTTTGCTAAACGTGGCGTTTTTTCGAAAGGGTTCCAACGCCAAAGCCATCTCTCATATAGTAATGCAAAACCTGTAGCTACAGGCACTGCATAACCAGCATATTCAATCCATGCCTGCATATTTGACGGCTTGAAAATCAGTGCAAGGATAGCGAGTGCCACTACACCAACCCAAATGGAATATACAAGAAGTCTTTTGGCATTGTCGCTCATATTCCACCTCATTGATACTGATAGAACCTATTTAGCGCGTTTAGGAAAGAATTCATGTTTTCTACATCTCGTGCTGTAGGAAATAGTTTCTTGATGCCGTTTGCCTCGAGGTATCCTGGCATTTCACCCACATGCGCAAGTAGGTAGCTGATAAGCTGATTGAACACGAATACTTTTCGAAAGTCTTTGTATTCTAGATACCAAGAATCGGGAATATTCCAAAGCAGGGACTCAAGAGCAAAGGAACTAACTTTGCTGGCGGCAGAAATATCGCAGTCCTCCATTAGGTACCGCATCTTCTTCATGATGCGAACCATTTTCTTATATATATGATTTGTTGCAGCATTTTTTACTTTGCCGTTCCTGATGTGTTGCTCAGGATAATTGTAAATCTTGGCCCCATCATCAGCATGAATTACGATACCACCGGTGTAGTTGTCGGGATCAAAACGATAGTCATTACGATAATCCCGATAGCGCAAGCACGGAACCGTGTCGGCATCCACACGATACGAATTACCGTGTACTTTTATTGACTTGTTCTTCCGCTCGACTCCAGTGACAAAATAATCTCTGAGAATTTTCTCGACTGCATCCTTAAAAGACAACGCAGTTTCCGAACTTTCAGTAAAACCATAGCGCTCACCGGTTACCCCTGGACGATAGTTAGTTTCAAATGTTGACTCCAAAATTACAGCAATATCGACATCGCTGTTTTGCTTTACATTTGTGTTATTAGCGTATTTGAATGCCGGACAGGGTGCGCCCATTCACACTGCATATCATTTGGATTGATGCGCAGACAGCCATGGTCACGTCCGCCCCGGCTTTCATGCGCCGACGCCGTCCGGTCCCGGAAGGCTGCGTGATACAGGGCATGCCAGCCATGCACACGGGTGTCGATTTGTGCGAATTCTCTTTACATATCGTTAAAAACGTGTTATTCTTTATTGGTTGAACGGTTGGTCAATGAAAAGACGAGGTAAGAGGATACGATGAGAGAACGGGACGAGCAGACGTTTCAGTGCAAAAAGGCGGAAATCATGGAGGCCTGTTTTGGCTGCTATGCGGAAAACGGGCTGAACGGAACGGGCATCAAGGCGCTGGCCGATGCCTGCGGCCTGTCCAAGGCCAGCCTGTATACCTATTTTGATTCGCTGGACGATTTGATTGTGCAGTCCACCGCGTACTGCATGAGCAAAGTGGAGGATGAGTTCATGCAGCTTGCGCCCACGGGGATGGAGGATCTCTCCAGATTCATGGATGAGGTGCCCTACTGGACGGCAAAGCGCCATGGCAAGAAGTACCGCCTGATGTATCAGGTGTATACCCATCCCAAATACATTGAGCACGGCAAGGCGTTCTTCGCCGGGGTGAACGAGCGCTACCACGCCTATGCCAAACAGCTGGAGCCTCTGCTGGGCATGCCCTGCGATGTGATCACACCGCTCATCTTCATCTTTATCCGCGCGTCAGTGCATTACGCCCTGTTTGAGGATGAGTATTACCTGAAGAGCCAGATGGACGTGCTCAAGCAAAGCGTCTTCCTGCTCAGCCGGCAATACCGAAAGGAGAATCAGGAATGATGAAAAGGACTTGGCTTTCATTGCTGTGCTGCCTGCTGATGCTGTGCTGCGCCGGCTGCGGCGCGATGGCAGAACGGACGGATGCCGCCGTTCGGGTGGGCGATGTGGTCTATGATCTGCAAACGGTGCAAAGCGCACTGGCATCAAGCAGCCTGCTCTACGAGACGGCAGGCGTGAGCCTGAACGACGAGCAGGAGCAGCAGCTTGCGGACAGCGTGCTGGAGCACTTTATCGGCCTTGGCGTGCTGGAAAGCCTGCTGCGCGAGGCGGGGCAGGCGGAGTTCGACGATCAGACGCAGAGCCTGCTGGATCAGCAGGCACAGCAGACCTACGAGGCGGCATGGCAGCAGGTGGCCGCGGGCATCCGCGGGGATTCGCCGGATGTGACCGACAGGCAGATCGACGCGTTCTTGGCGGATATGGGCTGCACACCGGAGGCCTATCGTCAGCAGCTGGAGCTGGAACTGAAAAACCAGCGGGTGCTGGACCGGTACTGCGGTGAGATTGCCCTTGGCGACGGGGAAGCGCTTGCGTACTATGAGCAGAATTACGTCTCCGTCTGCCGGGAGCGCTATGAGGGCAACATTCCGCTGTTTGAGCAGGAGGTCCTCGTGAGCGGCGGCGTCTCCTATTACGTTCCGGAGGGCTACCGTCGTATCAAGCACATCGTGATGGCGCTGCCCGAGGATATCGTGGAAAGGCTCTCCGCCCTGCAGTCAGGCTCGTCTGCGATCAGCCAGGACGAATGGCAGGCCATGCTCGACGCTGCCGGCAAGACCATGAAGCCGAAGACGGACGCCATCTATCAGGCGCTGGCAGACGGAGAGAGCTTTGAAAGCCAGATGCGGCTGTATTCCTACGACACGGGTGTTGCGCCCGAGGACGCGGGCTATCTGATCCATGCCGATTCCGTGCTGTGGGACGACGGTTTTCTCAAGGCTGCGATGGCGCTGGAACATCCGGGGGATGTTTCCGAGCCCGTGGTCACGACGGCCGGCATCCACATCATCCTGTACGCAGGCGACGAGCCAGCGGGCCCCCTTGCCCTGACGCAGGAGCAGCAGGAGCTGCTTGAGCAGGAAGCGCTGGCAGACAAGCAGACACGGGCGCTGGAGGAACTGGTGAGCCGGTACCGAGACGATTACGAGATTGAGACCCACCCCGAATGGCTGACGATTTCTGAATGATTGAGAGACACAGGAGGCTCCTCCCATGAGCAAACGGCTTCTTTCCCTTCTTCTTGTGCTCGCGTTGCTGCTGTGCGCGGCAGCCGGCCTTGCTGAGCAGACGAGCACCCTCACCGCCGCGAAAATCAGCGCCCTGCAGAAGCTGGCCGGAGATGCCGGTACGCCGCTGAGCGAGGGCGCGCGGCCCACGCAGGACATGAGCGCCTATCAGGCGTGGCAGTGGACGGACAGGTTCCTGGCGGGCCAGGTGCGCAGCCTGCTGGGCACCGTTCAGGACTATGACCTGCTGGATAAGAACAACAGTCTGGATCCGGGCACGGAAGAAGCCCAATGGATTCTGCTTGAATTGGAGAACACGCTCTCCTACTTTGAAGCGCAGCTGGAGGACGGCCGCCTGGCGATCCTCAACGGCATCGACCTGTATCAGAGCGCAGAGGCGAGCGAGGCCGAGCGCCAGAAGGCCGTCAGCCGCATCCTGGAGGCCGAAAGCGAGATCCGGCAGATCATCAGCACCCTCTGCAGAGATTACCAGTCGTACCTGGCGAAGGTGAACGAATGCACCAATCGATTGAACGCCCAGAACGCCGAATCGGTGCTGGAAGGGCCGCTTAATGCGCTGATCAGTGAAGCCGAAGAGCTGGAGCGCGCCGAAAACGCCACCAACGCGGAATTCAGCATCTCCGTCATTTCCAAGCTTCAGTTCAGGATTCAGGTCAAGGACACAAAGGGAAACGCGATCAGCGGCGCGCAGGTCACGGCGACCAATCGGGAGAACACGGCCAAAACAAAGACGCTGACCACCAATTCCTCCGGCGATGCGATCTTCTCGATGAGCGACATGGGCGCGGACGAGAAGAAACAGATGCAGCTGACCCTGCGCATCACAGCCAATGGTTACCGCATCCGGGAGGTGAAGACGATCAAGCTGTTCGGCGGCGATGCCACCACCATCTACTTGGAAAAGGACAACGGCAAGCCGTATCTGATCATGAGCGGCTTTAACGGCTGTGACATCCTCACCGAAAAGAGTACGTTCTACTATTCGCCGAAGAACGATTTCCGCCACGCCATCTCCGCGAAGCTGAGCAGCGCCATGGACGGCACGCTGGAGCTGCATCATCTCTACGACGGCAAGGATACGGTCGTTTCGAAGGCCTTCAAGGCGAGCGACACCGACAAGACGGAATTGGTTTTTGAGGACACCTGGCTGAGCATCCTTCAGCCGGGCACGAAGGTCTACTTCAAGATCATCACCAAGGACAAGCAGGACTATACGTTTGATACCCAGCTGGACATTCAGAAGGCGATCGTCGATGAGCCTACCCTGAACGAAAGCAGCTCGCTGTTCAAGTTCTTCGGCGGCGACGGCGGATTTGGCTTTGACATTCCCTCAGAGCTCCCCTTTATCGGAGGCGAACGTCTGGCTGTCAGCATTCCGGGCAAGGCGCCGAAGTTTATGATTCTGCCCACGGGCCGGGCGATGTTTTCCTGGGGCGCCACTTACTCGAGCAAGGACGTCAGCTGGAAAAGCGAAGACACGCAGGACATGGAAAACGCGAAGAAGGAATTCGCGGCGAAGAGCACGGCGGACAGGCTGCTGGCCAAGGCCGGCGCGTATCGCGGTATCAACACCAGCACGGAGCCCAAAATGCTGGGAAGCTTTGGGGCGAGTGTGAACCCCTTTGTGTCCGTGCAGGGCATGTACGACTCGACCGAGCACAAACTGGTCATGGACGGCGACGTCGGCGCGACGCTGACCTTCAAGGCCGCCTTCACCCAAACCTTTACGATGGGCCCGGTGCCGTTCTTTGCCGGCGTGGATTTCAGCATGGGCGCCAGCTTTGGTCTGAAGACCAATGTGGTCGTGAACATGGAGTTCGTCGATGGCACGATGTCAATCCTGAAAGACCCGACGATCACGTACATCGCCGCTGACGGCAGCGGATTGACCATTTCCATCAGACTGGAGCTGGGCGGCACCATCGGATTGGGCCTGCAGGATGTGGCGAGCGTCGCGCTGCGCGGTTACGGCTACCTCAACCCCGTCGTGAACCTTCTCGGCACGGGCGTCGGTGCAGAGGCGAAATACGGCATGGGCGTCGGCGTCACCGTCCGCGTGCTGTTCCTCAAATGGCAGCATACCCTGGCCAGCGTCGATAATAAGGATCTCAAGCCGAGCAATTCGGCGATGACGCTGAGCGCGCCGTCGGATGGGGAATACCAGCACTTTGACAGCAAAGACGCGGGGACACCGGTGACTCCCTCGAAGGACATCGTAACCAATGGCAGCAGCGGCGTGCAGCCGACCGAAACAAAGAAGGTGTTCAGCCAGATCGACAGCGCGACCGGAAATTTCCAGTACGCGGTGATTGACGGCGATACCTATCTGTTCTGGATCCAGCCCGGCACCCCTGAAGGATCGAACAAAGTCGTCGCGCGGCTGAACTGGTATAATCTGAGTAAACCAGACAAGTTTGGAGACGTCAACTGGCTGTCCCAAAACTCAATCGGGAATGCGAACAGTGGCGAGAACGGAAGTACAACCAAGCGCCAGACGTATGCGGACTACGACTTTGCGGTGGATGTCAGCCGGAGGCTGGACAATCAGGAGAGCAGCTTCTGTGCGCTGACGATTCTGAGCGGCATGTTCTCCGGCACCGGCTCCGGCAAAACACCTCAGGCGCCCTCGGATCCCATCATGACCACCGTGCTGATGCAGCGGGAGAGTGATGGAGGGCTGGAGATCCGCTTCTATCACGAAGACACGTCGAAGACATACCTGCCGGGCAATTACCCCATCATGCCGGAGGTCTTTATGACGGCGGTGGGGGCCAACCTCACATCTGTCTATGTCGTCAGCACCTGCACGAGCTCCAACTATCAAAATGAAATCCATGCCCTGGCGGCCTACCGCAAAAACGGAAGCTCCGCAACGGGCCTGGATGAGGTTGCTGTCCTTGACCCGTTGAAGGACGGGTACAACATTACCCGCTACCATGTGGGCATCCCCAGCTCGGCAGAGGATGTCAATGTCTATTCTCTGAATGAAGCCGGCGAGCTTTCCCGTCTTTACCTGAGCGGTATCAACTCGAGGCGGGAGCTGCTGGTCATCGGTGAAGACATCGTCAATTTCCGGGTCTATAGCCAGATTGATACAAAGAATACCAAGGACAGGCTGTTCTATCTGAAGCGGGTCAAGCTGGAGGACGGCAAATACATCAACCGGCTCAAGTGCGCGACGCTGGATTTGATGAAACCGACCGCGTTTCCGCCGGTTACGGATTTTGAGGTGGAGATCAACGCGGACCAGTTTGACATCGTCAAGTTCGGCACGGGCGCGTATCTGTACTGGACGGAATGCTCGACCCCGAACGCGGAGAACGCACAGACCCAGGCGAAGTACATGGTGCGCTGCCTGCGCTATGACCCCGGCACGGATACGGTCTGCGGCCCCTTCAACATGGTGGAGCTGACCGAGAGCCCCAACACCATCAAGCTGCAGGACAGCGGCACCGGCTTCTACTCGGTGGACCTGCAAAACAGCCCGGGCTCGTATCTGCGGCAGTCGTTTACCAAGTTCACCTACAAGCTGGTCAGCTCGGCGGAGCTGATGACCGCCACGCCCAAGGATACGAGCGTCTGTGCCGGCGACTATATCGACATCGTGTTCTCTGTCAAGAACACCGGCAACGTCCCGCTGTCCGGCATCGATGTGCAGATCAAAAACGGCAGCACAGCCGTTCAGACCCTGCACATTGACTGTGCCAACCCGCTCGAAAACAGCAATGCGTTCAGCGCCAAAAAGGTCATGACCGGCGCGTATGCCGTCAGACGCGTCAGCGGCATGTACGATGATCTGAACAACGACAGCTGGGAAATCACCCGGACGAACGCCAACGGCGTCACGACGGTTCAGGAGGTGCAGACCGCCATGCTGATGCCGGGCGATACGCACTACTACGAGGCCAAGCTGCTGATTCCGACGAACTGGTCGGGTGACAAGAATCTCACCGCAGAAATCTCCGGCGTGAAGGGCGACATCGCGGTGAACGGGACGATGGAGAACGGCGTCCTGATGCTGACGGGCGCGGACGCACCCCAGACGCTGAACGCAGCCAATGACCCGATCATGATCATCCGGCTCAGCACGAAGCAACAGACGTTCAATACCGATGTGCACGACCTGTCGCTGAGCGCGAAGATCTTCAAGTTAAACGGCGAGGACTATGTGCGCGTCAACATCAAGAATCTGAGCGGCAATACCGCATCGAGCGTTACGCCGGTGCTGACCAGCTCGTATCGCGGCACAACCCTGTTCACCCACGAATTCGTACATTCCATGGGCGACGATTTCGGCTACTCCATGGATATCCCCCTGAGGGAGCTGACGAAGGGCCGCGGCCTGAAGGAACTGGATCTATATGTGAGCACGAACTGGAATTATGACGAATACGCGGATGTGGACAACCATGTGCGTCTGCTGCTGGACACGCAGCTGTGCATCATCGAACAGCCTGTAAGCATTCCCGCTGTCGTGGGGCAGGAGGCCGTATTCATCGTGAAAGCCGCCGGCGGCAAGGCGCCTTACAGCTACCAGTGGCAGCGCATGGTCGGCCCGAATCGCTGGGAGAACATCCCGGGAGCCAAGGAGGCCACCTACCGCATTGAATCGGTCAAGAACGAACAGAACGGCCTGACCGTGCGCTGCGTGGTCACGGATCAGTTCGGGGACTACGTCACCTCCGATTCTGCAACGCTGTCCATTCTGCCGCAGACCGGCGACAGCTCGCAGATGACGCTGTGGCTCCTGCTGGCGGTCGCGTCCGCGGCTGCGCTGGTGCTGGTGTACCGCAAGGCGCGCAGCAGATGACAAGACCGGGAGAGCACCCGGCGGCACGCCCAACCCATCCCCGGCTCGGAGGCTTCCGGGACGGGCGGCTGTGATGGCCTCGGATCAGCATGATCCCCAAATGATTGACCGTCAGAGGACACTGGTTCTCTGACGGTTTTTTATGATGACATGATGATCAAACATGGCTCCCCGGCCGCATTACAGCGGTCTGCCAGAGCCGCTGTGCGGAAGCGGCGCAGGGATCGGGCGCCATGCCGGTCTGCCGGACATCTTCATCGGAACGGTCTGCTTGAGACACAGAGGCGTATCAATTTCCTGAAGCAAATCAAAAAAGCGCCGCAATGCCGCGGCGCTTCAAAAACAGGTCGTTCACCAGGGGGCGTCATGCTATCGCCAGGCAGGAAAGGCCAACAGGGGAGAATGCCCCTCCGCCGCCCGGCGCTGCATACGCTCAATCCGCTGTCCCCGCAGGGGAGGACGGATGCGCTGCACCGGCGCTGTTTCCGGCATCCGCAGGGGCAAGGCTGCGCCATGCGAGCACATTCATCCCTGCCGGCAAAGACCAGGTCATCGTCCCGTCCGTATAGATCACGATCTGCTCATCCAATGCCGGAAGACGCATCTCCAGGCTGAACTGCGCCAGAATTTCACCGAGCGATTCATGCTCGATCAGCGCGGTGTGATCCTCCTCGTTCAGCGAGAGCACGGCGCCTTCGAAAACGCCGGTTTCCGTCACATCCGTGATGGTCAGATTCAGCGCCTGATCCACGACAGCCAGATAGACCCGCTGCTCCGGCGCCTCGTCCTCCCAGCTGCGGCGATATTCAAAGGCGATGATGCTGCTTCCCGGCTTTTCGGCAGTCACCGTATACTGCGTTTGGCCGTCGGCTCCGACCAGCGTACCGGCCTGGTCATCCGGGACGAAGGTGCCTTCGGCGCTGTCCAGCCGGACGGCGTCGCCGCCCAGCACGGAGCCCGACCAGGAATAGCCGGTGCTGGGATTGGCGTCCAGGGAAAGAAGGGCCGTATGGCCTGCATCCGGGGACTCGGCCATCGCACAGGAAAGCGTCAGCAACAAGGCAGACAAAAGCGCGATCCATTTTTTCATCGTTTCATGACCTCCTCCATGTGTTCCACGATATAGACGGCAAAAGGCTCAGATTTGTTCCCATATGCCGGCAATTCTCTGCATGCAAATGTCTGTTTTCCCGATCACGGTCTGAGCAGGGGATTCACAAAATGCGCCGGCCTGCAAGCGCAGGCGGCGCAGATTGCTATGGGCAGGCTGGGCGCTCCGCAGGTGCGTATCCGCGCAGCGCAGGTCTCAATCCATCGTCAGAAGATAGGACATGGTATAGTCCTGCTGCAGCCAGACGGTCGCGGTCGCGTCCTGCGCGTTGTAAATCACGCTGTACTGCGTCATGGAGGTCGCCTCCGTGCCCGGATCCTGCGCCGCGACGCTGAGGATCTTCATGGCCTGGGCCGCGGTCATCTTCGTCATGTAGCTTACCTGGGTAAAATCGATATAGCGCTCCACCGCGCTGACGATGCCGGTCAGGCGGTGATAGCCGTGGCCATAGCCGTAGTGGTACTCCCGCACGGTGTTGACAAGAGGAGTCGCCTTTTCCGTGCAGACGCCGTCCTTGTAGCGGTCCTCGGCGTCGTCATAGCCGACATAGTAGTTGGTCACGGCGTTGGTGTCCGTTACAGTCAGCTGATTGTAGCGCCATTCCAGCACGACGGAAGCGCCCGTGGCGTCGGTGACGAACAGATGGAAGTCCATGCCGCCCGTATTGCGGATATTGTATTCCCCGGCCAGGGCGACGGCTTCCTCCACCGTGGCGCAGTTGTCCAGAATGTAGCGCGCCAGCACGGAATGGCCGATGGCGACCTTACCCGGCTCCTGCTGGTCGACGGGGGTCTCGCCCTCCTTCACATCCAGCTTCAGGATGGAGACGCTCACGCCCTTTTCGTTGAGGCCGTCCACGCACAGATACGGGAGCAGCACGGCCAGCGAGGTGTCCGTCGTGCCGTCATCCAGCACGCCGGCATAGTAGGCGCCGCCGGCGAGGCTGAGCCAGCAGGCGTCCGCGATGCCGATGGATTTGTACTTGCCCTCCGGGGCGCAGTGAAGGGCCACATTCAGGCCGGTGTACGCGCCGTTGGGATCGGTGTGCCGGTAATCGTAGTTCCTGGCGGTCAGGAAGCAGTCGCCCGTTTCGTTCCAGGTGGTGAATGCGGAGCAGCCCGCGTCGTACTGGCCGAATTTGCCGAGAAGGGTCTGGAAGAGGGGGGTGTCGTAGTCGTAGTCGCAGGTCATTTCGTAGAAAAGGCCTGCCTCGTCGATGCGGCTCAGGGTATCGAGCGAAGCGCGCATCGCGTCGTCAAGCCATTCGGCGGCATGAGGATTGGCGCTTTGCGCACAGGCCGCGCCCGAAAGGCCGACCAGGGCAATGAGCAGAACAAGGGCCGCGAGGACAAGACCGGTTTTTTTCATGTGATTCATCCTTTCCACGGGTTCTTTCTTTCATTGTTCATGAAAGCAGCGCTCTGTTGACGGTTACATTATATCCCAATATTTGAGACTTCGCAAGCGCGGAAGGCGGAGGAAGTTGCCGACTTTGTCGACTGATACATTTGCTTCAGTACGCTATATTAAAATACTGTCCGGCTTCGGCTGCGGGGCCGGAAACAACTTTTCGGCATCGTCCGGATGCCCGATCGCCGGAGCCGGCAGCATATCAGAGGAGGCATATCCACCATGCAGATTCGAAAACAGTCCATCGGCAAGCTGGAGCTGGGCGTGCTGAGCAGCCTGTCGGACAGCTATATGATGCTGCCCTTTCTTGTGTTTTCAAGCCTGCTGACCGGGAAATCGACGGTCGTGAACTTCTTTGTGCCCGTGGTGATCCTGTATTCCATCCAGAGGGCTTGCCTGATTGCCCTGCGCGGGTTCGGCGAAATCACCAATCCCTACAGGATTCTGCGGGGCGGGCTGCTGCTCTCGCTTGCCGGCGCGGTGCTGCTGGCGCTTTCTCCGCTGTACCGGCCGCTGCTGATGATCAGCGCGCTGCTGGTCGGGGTCGGGCTGTCTTCGGTTCGCGCCATGTTCATCCCGCTCTATACCGCCGTCACGCAGCAGGACGCCTCCCTCAGGCAGGGAAAGCGCATTGGCACAGGCCTGTATCTGCTGGTCATGCTGTCGGCGCTGATCCTGGGGAAAAGATATCTGCCGGTTCTGGAGCTGCTGTTTTTGATTTACATCGCCTGCGCGGCGTGGATTCTCCTCCGCTTTGATGGCGATGCGCTCTTTGGGCAGCGCAAGGCCTTCGACACCGGAAAGAGGAAGCCCGTATTCTTCGTCTTCGGCGCGCTGGCGCTGCTTTGCCTGCTCATCCTGCGCCAGTACAAACAGTCCGGCGTCTCCATGCTGATCTGGCTGACGCCGGCGATGCTGGTCATCTTTGTCGTGATGGAGATGTGCAGGCGGCGGAAGTACGTGGCCTTTATCTATCAGACGTACTGGGCAGGCGCGGTGAAGAGCCACCTAAGAACGCTAGTTTGGATACAAGCTAGCGTTCTTCCTTTTATATCCGTTCTTGCAGAATGTGCCCCTATATCCGCCTCTTGAATCTGTCCCCAGACGCTTTGCTATTTCACGGCGCAACGAATGGATGGTTCAGGAGAGCGATACGGTTGTAGCTTATGTGACCCACGGCTGGGGCGGCGCAGCAAAGACGCTGGACTATGCCCGCAGGAAAAACAGACGCATAATTCTTTGTGGTTTGGCAAATAATGAGTATACAGAAAACTGACACAGATTTAGCCCCACGGTATGGATCAAGAATCCGTACTGAGAGGCGGTCCAATAAAACAGTATATTGTTTTGGGGAACGGCATGATTTCGGTCATGCTGTTTTTCCGTTTCGTAAGTCATAGAGTAATGCGGTGGGAAGTATACCGATGTAGTTGTAGCTGATCTCCACATCCTGCACCCGGTGTCCGCTGGACTTGTCCGGGGAGTGAACATATACAGCATTGACCATATCGTTCAGAATGGTGGGTGTCAGCTTCTCTAAGTGCAGATACTTCTTCGCCTGACGGATAAATTTGTCTACATTATATGAAAGAGCCGGGATTGCTCCCGGCCCATGCTTGTCTGCTAGAATTACTTCCTGTTCTGTTCAATCCATTGCACAGCAAAGTCCACAAGCTCTCTCTGCTTCATAAGCGTTATGGTTGCATTGCCCAATGTGACCTTTTGAACGGAATGACGGTTCTCAAAGGCCTCTCCGATTTCCTCAAAATCCTCACCGTCCACAAAAAGAGTATCATAGGATTTCCAGATCCGCTGACCGTTTTCCATAACGGCACTGTATTCCGTGCTGTTGTGCTTTCCGGGGTAGTCTGCTCTCACATCTGCCAAATGCAATGAAGTGTTCTTATCGTAACCAACGCCGATCAGCAGTACATACCCATCCAGTTCATACAGTTTCCCGATGGGTGAACCCTCCCCAAAGATATTAGAAAGGTCATGATCTTGTGTAAGATACGCAGCATATTTTCCGTTCGCAGCCACTGAACGGGCGGGATGATCGCTACGCAGCGTACCGGGCCACCTGCGGAACATTTCTGCAACAGCCCCCATGGTATTTGTGGGTGTGATATCCTTGTTGTACGCAGGCCAATTGTCCCGGATGATCTGCCACCATTCCTCCGGTTCTTCCCAGTGAACGCCAGCGGTGGGATCAAGATTCTTCCATGATTGGGTTGGCATCAAAATGGTTCCGTCTGCGCCTACACTTTCCAACAAGGCTTCAATGACAATCTGTGCGCCACCGCAAACAAATCCCATACTGCTCAGCGAGGTATGAACCATAATCGTCTGACCTGCGGTAATACCAATCTTTTTTAGCGCAGTCAAAATGTCCTGCTTTAATACGATTTTTCTCTCCATTTACAAAACCTCGACAAACTACATTTACGCTTTCAGCTTCTCTTCGATTTCCTTGTCCGGCCAGTAGCCCCAGGATTCTACGATCTTACCGTTCATAACCTTGAAATTTTCCAGCGCTTCGAAGCTGACCCGTTTTCCGGATTCATTGTGAAGTCCATCAAAACGCACTCTGGTGGCAACCATTCCCCCTTCTGCGAAAGCATCAATTACAGTTGCATTCAGATAAGCATACTGCCCGGCAACGATTTTCAGAATGCCCACCGCATCCGCATTGCTCCTTGCGGCAGCAGGACTGTTGTCAATATAATCCTCTGTCATACAGTCCATCACAAAACCATAATTTCGGTTCGTATAGCCTTCTTCAAAAAAGCGGATGACCAGTTCTGTTGGTGTCATGGGAATAACCTCCTGATTTTTATGTTATCATTTTATCGCAGATAAAAGCAAATTGCAAAGGTTAACACCGTAACCCTGCACAAAAAGAAATTGCGGCATTTATGTTCTCTGCACAAATGCCGCATATAAGTTATGTCCTGCTGCTTCTCCTGACCACAAGCTGCACCGGAAGCCGGATTTGTGTTTCGGTCTGTCTGCCTTCCTTTAATTCCCGGAGTTTCTCTATGGCAATCCTTGCCCGAAGTGCGCCATCCTGCCTGACTGTGGTAAGAGATGGAGATACCATCTGGCAGAGAGGTGTGTCATCAAAACCTACAACAGCAATTTCCTCCGGAACCCGGATTCCCTGCTCATTCAGAAAGCCGATGAAGTCAACCGCATAGTAATCTGAAACTGCAAAAACCGCAGTTGTATTCAGAATCCTGTTCAGATGTTCTCTGTAGAATTGCCAACGCTGCTGCCGATGCATGGGAACCAGTAGATAATCCGCAAAGCCGGGAGCAAATCCTGTCTGGAAGCCCTGTACCCGCTCCATATCCACACAGATGTCATTGTCGGCAATACATAAAGCCCGTTCGTGACCATTCTCCCGGAGATAACAGCCTGCCTGATGGCCGCCGTCATAGTTATCGATGGTGATATTCACGATCCTTTCCGGGTTTTTACAATAACCGTCATAGACCACAAAAGGAATCCGCATATGATTTCGAAGATACACATAATCCTGATCGCAGAAGCCGATCACCACGATTCCGTCCAGATTCCACATGGATGCAAACTGAATGATTTCTTCTGCACTTTTTGCTTTCTTCACCATCATAAATTGCCCGTTGGCCTCGATTTCGGTGGACAGATAATTCAACGAAGAGGAGATAAAGAAATCATCCAGCGTGTGCCCTTCGTATTTTTCATGGTCATTTACGAACACGCCGATAATTCTGGAAGAGTTCCGGGCCAGCAAAATACCAGCCATGCTGGGAATGTATTGCTTTTCTTCCAACAGCGCCATGACCCTCTTCTGGGTTTCCTCAGAAATCTTCTTTGTTTTTCCGTGAATCACATTGGAAACCGTGGCCGTACTAAGCCCCAGCTCCTGCGCAATATCACTGATTCTAACCCTCTGGTCCTCCATTTGAGATGCCTCCTGTCAGCTGAATCTGAGATTAGTTTATATCCATCCGGCAGGAAGGTCAAAGGTTAATCGCATAACCCACAACAAGAATGCGTGCGTTGCATTACTCAGCTGCCAAAGAAATGAGCCGGGATTTCTCCTGGCTCACGCTTTATTTGGGAAAGCCCCAGATCAGAAAATAGACGATCATGGAAACTGCATCAATTGCCAGAACCGCTCCGGCGATGATGCCCACGATCTTCAGCCCCTTCTTAGCTTTCTGCTTGTTTTCTGTAGTCATGACCTTTGCCCCCAATTCATCCAGTTTTGTTGTGACAGGAACTTTTCCCAACACCAGCTCATCCAGAGAGATTTCGAACAGCTCCCCCAGAGCAACCAACTTGTCCATGTCAGGAGTGGAATCGCCCAACTCCCATTTTGAAACGGTCTGCCGGGTCACATCCAGACGGCTCGCCAGTTCCTCCTGAGAAAGTCCCTTTTGCTTTCTCAGTTCATACAGTCTGTTTCCAAATTCCATTGTGCTTCCTCCTTGGCTTGGAATGACATCATTTTAGCGGGAAGTGGGCATATAGTCTACCGATTTCACCTTGCAATTCCGCAACGGAAATTAACATTTGGGATCCTATCTCTGCGCTGGTAATGTTTTTCGTTGCCGTACACGGCGTTGTCATTTGCGCTGGTTTGTGGTAGAATACAAATGACAAGCGCCCGTTCTTTTTCAAGGGGTTTGGGTTGCCTGTTGCGTCCCGGTCTGTGTGGTAGCTGACCGGGACATTTTTTTTATTTTTGGGGAACATTCCGATATAGTGTGCAAGAACTGAAGCTGACTTTCAAAAAGTCCCCATCCAGCAAATACACGGTCAACTTCGGGTTCTGGTTCCATTTCATCATAAACGATGCGCTGAAAAAGTAAGGATAGCTATGATTTCAAGAATTGGATTAAGGCGGCGGGCGTTCGAGCGATCAAGACCATTGCGCAGACTGCCGTTGCAACCATCGGCACGTCTGCCGTTATTTCTGAAGTCAACTGGGTTATGGTTGCGTCCGCTTCTGTGCTGGCGGGCGTTCTTTCCCTGCTGACTTCTGTTGCTGGCCTGCCTGAACTGGATGAAGGAACCCCTGAAAGGGGTGAATAATCATGTTTACGGCTTCGCAGCTTGTGGCATTCGTCATTTCGATGATCGGAATGCCCTATTGGTACGGAACCTGTGTTTACGTCTGCACAACCGCCCTTCTGAACAGTAAATCCCGGCAGTATCCGGCGCATTACGGTTCTTCCCGCATGGCGAAGTATAAACAGGCCATTGCAAACCGCAAGGTTTGTATGGACTGCGTGGGCATGATCAAGGGGTTCTTCTGGACGAACGGCGGCGCGGGCGTTTTGGCCTACATCAAGGGCGGGGCTAAATTTTCCGTTCGGTATGGAACAAACGGATGCCCGGACAAGAGCGCAAGCGGAATGTTGGAGTGGTGCAAAAAGAAGGGCTGTAAGCACGGCACGATTTCCAATCTGCCCGACGTTCCCGGTATTCTGCTTTTCAGCCCCGGTCATGTGGGCGTATATATTGGCGGCGGCGAAGCCGTTGAAGCCCGTGGTTTCAACTATGGCGTGGTCAGAACCAAGGTGAAGAATCGTTCGTGGACGGAATGGGCGTATCTGCCTGAATCCCTGCTGAAATATGATCAGGGAAGCGGCACTGTTATTCCCACCCCTGAACCTGAACCCGAAAAGCCGACCACCTACAAGCTGGGCGAACGGGTGCTGAAGCTGACTTCCCCCAATATGCAGGGCGACGACGTGAAGGAACTGCAAACCCGTCTGAATAAGCTGGGTTTTGAATGCGGCGCGGCAGACGGCATTTTCGGAAAGAAAACGCTTGCCGGGGTAAAGGCTTTTCAGCTTGCCCACAATCTGACTGTTGATGGGAAATTCGGTTCCGCGTCCTTCGCTGCATTGAACGGCAGTTCCACGGAACAAACGTACACCACCGTTCAGGGTGATACCCTGTGGAAAATCAGCAAGAAATTCTTGGGTAAGGGTTCCCGTTACAAGAAAATCATGACGGCAAACGGCATGACTTCAACCCTGATTCGCCCCGGAATGGAACTGAAGATTCCCGTGTGATGGTGTTACTATCCTGTCACTAACGCCCCCGTCTGAACCCATCTTCAAGCGCCCTGAAAGTTCAAAGGAACGCTGAAATTACGGGCATTTGGGCGGTTGTGAATTGAACAAAAATATGATATATTGTAATTGGAAGCATGCTGATGCTGGTGCAAAATGCACCCTGATTTCTCAAGCGGGTGCGTGAAAGCGGTTGTATCATAATCAACCGGATTAGCCAAAAGTCGTTCGCTTTGATTCGTTCAGGCGGGTGGCTTTTTTCTTATGCTTTAAGGGATAAAGGGCTTTTATTGTTTTAGATTTCGGATGCGATAATTCGTATTATTCTATACGGAAGAATCCTTTTCTATCGGCTACCTTATCGGCTACATGCTGCTGGTGATGCAACTGACTTCCAGCGAGCAGCTGATGCCGCGCTTCAAGCCCGCGTTGAGGAGCTAGAAGCCGCCGCCGCTAAGGAGTAAGCGAAAGCCCGCCGCTAGTGACTAGAAGCGGCGGGCAGTTCCGGGGGCCAGGGCTTCGCCTGCTATCCCTGCCCCGATTATAGCGTAGAAGAGGGAAAAGCGCGGGAATAAAAAAGCCTGTGGAACTGTGGACTGTTCCCGTAACAGTAGACAAAGAAAAGAAGAGCCTTGTTGTAGATAAG
>ENA-UOJG01000803-UOJG01000803.1-human-gut-metagenome-genome-assembly--contig:-C47-NODE-803-length-39058-cov-7.633849_pt1 | contig 39058 bp, 22 predicted proteins | sample MGYA00242340_ERZ723887 | MGnify/ENA metagenome assembly ERZ723887 | reverse complement strand
CTCCTGAAAATTTTCCTCCCGGAAATATTAAAATAATTTCGACCAGTTACTTATTGATTCTTGTTGATTGTGTTCGGAAATTTTCAGTCGCCGTCTTCGAGTATGAAGATGGCTTCCACCGGTTTGGCAAAATAGCGGGCAATCTTGAGCGCCAGCGGTGTAGAGGGGAGAAACCGGCTTTTCTCTATGGCTACGATGGTCTGGCGGCTTACGCCGACGGCCTCGGCCAGTTCCTGCTGGGTGACGCCCTTCTCGGCCCGCTCAATCTTGATTCTATTCTTCATCTTCACTCATTTTATTGTAGCGTCGCATCTCCAGGCTGAACAGAATCACGTAGATTATCGGAAACAGCACGAGATTCGCGGCCATGAAGCGGAAATATTCCACACCGTTGATCAGCAGTGTGCAGGCAATCAGGAGCAGTACATACACGTAGAGCGAGTTGAGCAGAGCCGCCAGACGTATCGAGCGTATCATCTCGTCCTCGTGGGGTTCGCGCGAGCATACAATCATCAGCGCTCCGAGCGCCGTACCGATAATTGCGGCGTCGTTGACCACCGTCTCGGCCACGCCGTCCAGCTGGAGCATATCGGCCCATATCAGACATCCGGCAACAACAGCTGCGACGAAGATAATCCAGCCGACGATTTTAAATTTTTCGGGAAAAAGCAGATTTTTCATAGCTTTTGTGGTTTTATTGGGTTAACGCCACAAAGGTAAATAAAATTTTACAAAAAGTCAAGTAAGCTTTACATTTCTTACCGCGATTTTTTTCGGGATTAATCGGGAGTTATCTCGATTAATCCCGATTATTCTCGATAACTACTGATTATTCTCGATAAGGGGGGATTAGTGGCTGTAGGCGGCGGAGCGGAAGCGCTTGGCGTTGGCGAGGTGGTCGGCGTAGCTGGCGGTGAAGTCGTGGTAGCCGGAACCGTCGGGGCGGGCGCACATGTAGATGTAGCCGTTGTCGGGGGCGTTGAGGACCTGGTCGATGGTGCGGGCCTCGGGGAGGCGGATGATTCCGGGGGGCAGTCCGGCGTAGCGGTAGGTGTTGTAAGGGGAGTCGGTCTGGAGCATGGCTCCGGCCACTCGCCGGGCGGCGAAGTCGCCGGCGGCGAATTTTACGGTGGGATCGGCCTGGAGTTTCATCTCCCGGTGGAGGCGGTTGAGATATAGGCGCGCTATCTGCGGGCGCTCGTCGCGCCGGTTGCTCTCCTCCTCGACAATCGAGGCCAACACTGATGCCTGCAGCGGCGTAAGCCCTTGTGCGGCAGCCTTGTCGCGGCGTTCCTGAGTCCAGAACGACGCATAGTTGGCGCGGATTTTGCGTATAAGGTCGTCGGGCGATGCGCTCCAGTAGACCTCGTAGGTATCTGGCAGAAACTGCGCTTCGAATTCATGGTCGGTAAGGCCGTCGGCGGCTTCGAGGCGTCTCGCGGCCTCTATGAATTCGGGTGTGGTGAAATCCATCTTCGCTGCGAGTGATTCGGCGAGCTGGCCGAAGGTGCGCAGGTTGTTGAATGTCAGTTTTATGGGTGTCTGGTTCCCTTGACTGATTCTGCGGGCCACCCGCCACGCGCGTTCGCCCGGTTCCACGCGGTAGGCGCCGTGGGATTTGCCGATATCCTGGCTCCACAGCATGGCTACGGTCGACCCGAAGCGGTCGCCGAGTGCGGCGCGGAGCGAATCCTTGGCCTCCCCGACGGTAGCGTGGCGGGGAATATGAACCCATGCGGCGGTCTCGCCGTCGTAGCCGGCGGCGAGTCGGGTGAAATACCATGCTCCGGCAATCATCACGGCGAATGCCACGAGGAGAATTATTCGGCGCTTGCGTGTCTCGGATTTCTGATCTGCCATAATGTGTTGAATTTTACGATTGAGTCATGGCGGCGGTTTGGGGCTTCTGCGACGCCATGATGCGCAGCCATTTGCGGTAGCCCAGCAGCGATACGGCCGTATAGGCGGCATAAAGCACCGCATAGAAGTAGATGCCCTTATAGAAGTAGAGGGCCACGCATACTATATCTACAACAAACCAGACCAGCCACTGTTCGGCTATCTTGCGCGCCATCATCCACATTCCCACGATGCTCAGCGCAGTAGTGAAGGCGTCGGCGTAGGGCACGGTCGAGTCGGTGCATGTTATAAGCCAGCAGGCCAGGGCTGCCCACAATGCGGCCGCCACAACCGCCAGCACACTCGCGCGGCGCCATCCCACATGGCTCACCGGCAGCTCCTCCTTCTCCTTTTTGGCGAAGTTGAAGGTCCAGGCCAGATAGCCGTATCCGGCCATCACGAGGTAGTAGATGTTGATGGCGAAGTCGGCGTAGAGGCCCTTACTGAAGTATACCCACATGGAAATCATGGGCATGATCAGCCCCACGAGGAATACCAGCCGGTTGGCGTGGTATTCGAACCAGAGGTAGCAGAGTCCTGTGAGCAGCCCGAGGAATTCAATCCATTGCAGTGGCATATATGTGGCGGTTTGGGGTTAGGGGGTCAGAAGCGGGCGGTCAGGGTGGCCATCACGTTGGTGGGTGCCTGGGCGGCGTAGCCGGCGTAGCGGTAAATCTCCTTCTTGCCGTCGGGACCTACGGAGTAGCCGGCACCGGCATAGCCGTTGTTGAAATATTTTTCGTTGAATATGTTGTTGACGCTCAGCCCTACGCGTAGGCTCTTGATTCCGAGCAGCCCGCGGAAGGTGTAGCCCAGATGGAGGTTGCTCACGAAGTAGGCCTTGAGCAGGGCTGCCTCGGAGCGGGCGTTGTTCATATATTGTTTTCCCACGTAGAGACTCTGGAGCGACGCGTCGAATCCGGCCACATGGAAGTTGAATGCGTTGTTGAATGTCACGTCGGGCGAGAAAGCGATGGGTGTATCGCCGCAGTCGATAAAGATGGGGTTGGCATACTCCTCTTCGTAGATTACTTCGGTGAAATTACGGATACGGTTGCGCGACAGCGTAAGGCTCCACTGCCAGTCGAACCATTTGAGCGGCCGCAGGGCGCCCTGAAGCTCGATGCCCATGCGGTAGGAGCGGTCTACGTTGGTGCTCTGCGGGTTGCCTGTGTCGGAAAGCTGCCCGGTGAGCACGAGCTGGTCCTTATAGTCCATATAGTAGAGGTTGAGTCCGAGCGTGAAGAGGCTATGGCTGAAGGTGTAACCGGCCTCGTAGTCGAAGAGGCGTTCGGCACGCGGATACTCGTGGGGACGGGCGTTGGTGAAGTTGTCGGAGGTCGGCTCCTTGTGGGCAACACTCCACGAGGCGAAGGCGCGGTGGGCGCCGCTCTCGAAGTTCACTCCGGCCTTGGGGTTGAAGAAATCCCAGTTGCGTGCGAAGGCCAGCGGAGCCGGGGCGTTGATGGAGTAGTCCCAATAGTCGGCGTCGCCGTCGATGGTGTAATGGATGTGGCGGTACTGCACGTCGGCGAAAGCCGAGAGCGTGCGCGAGATGTCGACGGTTGCGCGGCCGTAGATATTGGCGTCGGTCTTGCGGCCGATGAAATCATAGTAGCGCTGGTCGGGGTTGATCGGGCCGATGTAGTTGCGTACCCAGGTTACGTTGCCGTAGTGGTCGCCGTGGAAGCGGTTTACTGCGCCCCCGAGCGTGGCGTTTACGCGCCCCTGACGGTAGTTGAGGCTGAAGGTGCCTCCGCCGAAGCGGTTGGCGAGATATTTGTCGCGCACCAGGTCGGATTTCTTAATGAGCGTGCCGTCGGAGTTGAGGTATGGCTCCAGGCCGTACTCAATGAGGCTGCGCTTCGTTTTGAGCTGGGTGTAGTAGCCGAAATCCTTGGTGTAGTGAAGCCCGACGTTGAGGCGCAGCTTGTTGGTGATGCGCTGATAGAGCAGCAGCTGGAAATGGTGCTGGGTGTAGTGGTCCTTCTGGTCGGGGTAGAAGGCGGGGTTTCCGTCGTCGTCGGTGTAGAGCCCGCAGGGATTGTATCGGCGGCCGTAGCGCTCCATATCCTCGAGCGAGGCGTAGTCCCACGCCATGTACGTCTCCTCCTTGCCGCCGAAGGCCACAAGGCGCACCGTGGTGTTGGCGCTGCGGTAAGCGGCTTGGCCGAAATAGCTCCATAGGTCGACCGAGGCGCGGTCGATGTAGCCGTCGGACCCCAGATGACTGATGCGGGCGTCGAAGCTCCAGTGGTCCTTCAACAGGCCGGAGCCAACGCGGATGGATTCGCGGTGGGAGCCGTAGGACCCGTAGGCACCGGCCAGTTCGGCGTAGCCGTCGTCGCTTGGGAGGTCGGTGAGCATGTTGATCGACGCGCCGAAGGCGGCGGCGCCGTTGGTCGACGTGCCGACGCCGCGCTGCACCTGCACGGAGTTGAGGCTCGACGCCAGGTCGGGCATGTTGACCCAGTATACTCGGTGGCTCTCGGGATTGTTGATGGGCACACCGTTGATAGTCACATTGATGCGTGTGCCGTCGGTGCCGCGCACGCGCATAGATGTGTAGCCCATTCCCGCGCCTGCGTCGCTGGTGGCCACCATCGAGGGGGTCATCTGCAGGAGGTAGGGCACGTCGCGGCCGTCGTTTTCGCGGCTGAGCTGAGTCTTGCTGATGTTGGTGAATGCCACGGGCGTCTTGGCCGTGGCGCGGTTGGCGATTACCTCCACTGAGGGGAGGTGCACACCCCTTGTCGTGGCCGTATCGGCCGCAAAGGTGTTGAAGTCTTTACTGGCGGCTGCCACAGCGCTTTCGGCGGCCGTGGCAGCGCCCGATACCGCCGTGAAGGCGGCGCACGCGGCTATAAGCCGCGAGGCATGGGTGAAGCTTTGCTTGCTCATTGATGTAATTTTCTCTACGCCGGCGTTACCCGGATCAGGTTCGAAGGGTATAATCTCAGCTCCCGCCGCGGCGCCTTTCCCTCTGTGGAAGGCTTTCCAAGGCTCCCTCCGGAGCACTCGGCGGGGTAGCACCCCTAATTATTGATTTTTCACCCGCGAAGTTAGCGATTTAATTTGAATCGCGGCCTCCGTCGCGGCATTTTTTTTGTTAGTCGAGGTCGAGATAAAAGCGCGGGAAGTTGCATAGGAAGATGTCGTCGCGCTCGGCCAGCGAGCGGCATGCGCGCAGGGTGGAGAGGCTGATGTCGCCAACCGTGTAGCAGCCGCGGTCGGATACATAGCTCTCGGTGACGCGCAAGAATTTCAGGTCGGCAGGGAGCGCGGCCTCGGGGTGGCGCAGGTAGACGCGCAGCTCCACGTCGTCGGTATATTCCGGCAGCCCCGCGTGACCGGCTTTCTTGTATTCATAACGGTAGTCGTGGTGGCGCGCCATTACGTCGCTGAGTATCGACGAGGCGGTGGGCAAGCTCCCTGCTCCCTTGCCGAACATGAACTGGCGGTCGTAGCATTCGCCGCGGATTACCACACCGTTGTATTCGTCGTCGACGCTGTAGATGTATTTGCCGGGCGCCACGAATTCGGGCATCACGAACATGGTGAATTTTTCCTCGTCGAGCTTCACACACTGGGCCACGAGCTTGATTTTCACCCCTTTCTCGCGGGCGTAGTGGATGTCGAAGTCGCTCAGGGTGGATATGCCGTAGGTGAACACCCGGTCGGGACTTACGTAGCGCCCCAGGGCGTGTACGGTGATTATCACCAGCTTGAAGAGCGAATCGAATCCCTTTACGTCGAAACTCGGGTCGGCTTCGGCGAATCCCAGCGTCTGGGCGCGGCGGAGCGCCTCGCCATAGTCCTCGCCGTGGTCGAACACGCGCGAGAGGATGTAGTTCGACGAGCCGTTGAGGATACCCTTCACTTCCAGAAGGAGATCGTTGTCGTAATACTCCTCGAGGTTGCGGATCACGGGTATCGACCCGCAGGCCGAGGCGTCGTAGAGCAGGGCGGTGCCCGTCTGGCGCTGTAGCTCGATGAGTTCAGGCAGGTGGCGTGCGATCATGGCTTTGTTGCCGCTTACCACCGATTTGCCCCGGCGCATGGCTTCGCTGACGATGGCAAACGAGGCCTCGGCGTTGTCGATTACCTCCACCACGAGGTCGATGTCGGGGTCGGAGAGGATGTCGGCCGGGTTGTCGGTAAGGATATTTTCGGGGACCTCTACGGCGCGGGGCTTCGATAGCGAGCGCACGCAGATGCGGCTGATGCGGGCGTGGCAGTTGCGTGCGCGCTGCAGCACCGTGAAGATGCCGCTGCCTACCGTTCCGAGGCCGAAGAGGCCTATGTTGAGTTCTTTCATATTATATAATAAATATATATGTGTGTATTCAGAGTTGTTTCATAAAGTCGTTGAGTATGGCGTTCAGCTGGCCGTGTTCTACCAGGAAGCCGTCGTGGCCGAATTCCGAGCGGATTTCGCGGTAGACGGCATCGGGAAGCTGACCGGCAAGCTCCTGCATCTCGGGGGGAGTGAATACGATGTCGGTAGTTATGCCGACCACGAGCGCCGGCATCGTCAGCCGGTCGAGGGCACTCTGCATGCCTCCGCGTCCGCGGCCTATGTCGTGGGTGTCGAAGGCGTCGAGGATGGTTTTGTAGGAATAGGCGTTGAAGCGTGTGCTGAGTTTTTCTCCCTGGTGGCGCTGATAGGTGCAGGCGCGGTGCAGGCGCACCGGAGCGTCGTCGCCTTTGGGTGCGGGGCGGTTCTGCTGGGTTGCGTTGTAGCCCAGCGGGCCGCGGTAGGTGAGAAGTCCGATGGCGCGTGCCGCCTCCAGTCCGGCTTTGGCGGCGTCGGGACGTGGCGCGCCGTAGGTGGAGTCGGCCAGAATGGCCATACGCTGGGTCTCGTCGATGGCGATTGTCCAGGGCGAGGCTTTGGCCGAGGTGGCTATGAGCACGAGTCGTCCGAAGCGTTCGGGCTGCTCTGCCGCCCATTCCAGGGCCTGGAATCCGCCTACGGAACTGCCCACGAGGGTGTCGATACGCTTTATGCCGATGGCATCGGCCAGCAGGGCGAGTGCGCGGGCCATGTCGCGGATGGTCAGCGGCGGGAACCGGTCGTAGTAAGGGCGCCCGGTGGCAGGGTCGGTACTGAGCGGCCCGGTGCTCCCGTAGCATGAACCTATGATATTGGCGCACACGGTGAAATGCCGTGCAGGGTCGAGGAATCCTCCCGGCACCACCGTGCCGGGCCACCAGTCGGCCACGTCGCTGTTGGCGGTAAGGGCATGGCATACCCACACGGCGTTGTCGCCTCGCTCGTTGAGCTCCCCGTAGGTGTGGTAGGCTATCTCAAGATTCTGGAGAACGGCGCCGCATTCGAGCGTGAACGGACGTGGATGTCGGTAGATATTCAGCATAGTCCGGCGCGGTGGAAGGCCTGTTTGAAATCGTCGATGATGTCCTCCGGGTCTTCGAGTCCTGGGGAGATTCGCAGCAGGGTAGGGGTCACGCCGGCTTTGATCAGGTCGGACGCGGAGAGCTGCTTGTGGGTGGTGGAAGCCGGGTGGGTAACCACAGTTATGGAGTCGCCGATCATGGTCATGTGCGCGGCCAGTTGCAGGGCCTCCACAAAGCGTGCGGTGGTGTCGGTATCACCTTGCAGCTCGGCGGAGATTACGGGACCGTCGCCGTCGAAACGGAAGTAGCGGGCGGCGTTGGCGTGCCAGGGGTTGTCGGCGAAGCCGATGTAGCTCACGCTCTTCACCTCGGGGGCGTCGCGCAGGAACTCGGCGATGCGGCGTGCGGATTTCACCTGGTGCGACGCGCGCAGCGACAGAGTTTCCAGACCAAGAGCCATAAGGTATGAATCGAATGCCGACGGGCAGGTGCCGAGGTCGCGCAGACCGTCTACCCGGCATTTTGCTATGAAGGCGGCGTTGCCGAAGGCATCGCAGAGGTTCAGGCCATGGTATCCCTCGGAAGGGCCGTCGATATTGGGGAAGCGGCCGTTGCGCCAGTCAAAGTTACCCCCGTCGATGATTATGCCGCCCATAGCCGTGCCGTGGCCGTTGATCCATTTGGTGGCTGAGTCGCAGATTATGTTGGCTCCCCATTCCAGGGGGTTGCAGAGGAAGCCTCCCGCTCCGAACGTGTTGTCGACGATAAATGGAACTCCGCAGGCGGCCGCCACGCGGGCAATCCCCTCAAGGTCTGGAACCGTACACGTCGGGTTGCCCATACTCTCGGCGAAGATGGCCTTGGTGCGCTCGTCGGTCAACGCTCCGATAGCCTCGGGCGACGCCTCAGCGCTGATGCGCACCTCGATGCCGAGGCGCGGAAGGGTGTGGCGAAACAGGTTGTAGGTGCCACCATAGAGGAATGGCGACGTGACGATATTGTCGCCCGCTCCGGTGAGCATCGTCACGGCCACGAGGATGGCCGACATACCCGATGAGGTCGCTACTGCCCCCACACCACCGTAGAGTGCGGCGATGCGCGTCTCGTAGGCCGTCGTGGTGGGATTCTGCAGGCGTGTGTAGATATTGCCCGGCTGGGATAGTTCGAAGAGGTTGGCTGCGTACTCGCAGCTTGAAAAACGGTAGGCGGCAGTGGGGTAGATTGCCAGGCCGCGCGAGCCGGTCGGTTCGTCGGGTGTCAGCCCGGCATGAATCTGGCGCGTTTCAAAACGTAGTTTGCTGAAGTCCATACGGTGTCTGATTAAAAAAACGAGCCCGGCACCTTTGCGGGGTGCCGGGCTGCTATAAAACGTTTAATTAAATTTCATACATAGCCTACCGGCACGATGTGGGGCACATCATGCACATATCCATGGCCATCATCTCCATGCCGGATGGCATGGGGACCGTCGAAGCTATGTGGCGGATGCATTTCATCTTTTGCCGGATCGGTTTTGTTAAATTGGAATCGGCTGCGTGCCGTTTCACGCGACAAAATTATACATTATTTCTAAACCGTGCAAATCTTTTTCCGAGTTTCCCGTTTTTTCATTTTACGCATGTCACAACATATTTCGTTTTCATTTCATTTTCGGTCGTTGTTGCGCGAACGCAAAATTATTCTTACCTTTGCAGCGCTTTGACCGACGGTCCGTCGGATCAAAGCCCTTCGGGGCGTAGCGCAGTCCGGTAGCGCACCTGGTTTGGGACCAGGTGGTCGCAGGTTCGAATCCTGTGACCCCGACGGCTTACAAGTCCACTGATTCTCAGCGCTTTAGCATGGGAGTCGGTGGGCTTTTTGTTTTGGGTTTGCTGGGATGACGCGGGGGTTTCGAGGCGAATTTCGGCGATTTTTGCGGATTTTTTTCTACTTTTGTACGATTTGTTTCACCTATGTTTCACCTATGTTTCACCTGACCTTTGTGTATTTTAACAAATGTTTGCAGGTGGGTTAAGTTTTGGTTATGTTTACACACAAGTTCTGGGTTAAGAAGGATTCGTTGATGATTCGCATCTCAAATAATCGGCGTAAGGTGGAGGTTGCTACCGGATTCCGTATGTCAGAGGATACGCTGGCGGATGCTTTATCGGATAAGCCCCGGCACGAGAATGCTCGTTGGCGGTCTCTGCTCATGCGTTGGCAAAATGCGATTGACGATATCAAAATAGAGCTTGCCAAAGAAGGGCGCGGGAATGAGGACGTAAGAGTGCTGAAAGAGCGGATTGGGCGCGAAATTCTTGGAAAGACACCGGCGGTTGTCGAGGAAGATGTGCAGACGGGTTCGTTTGCCGTGTTTTTTGTGGAGCACGGGGAGGCGTACGAACGCAAGAGCACGCGCGACAGCAATGCGTATACGCTGTCGTGTATGAAGAAGTTTGTGCCGGAGTCGTTTGGGGCGATGAATTTTGAGGATGTGACGTATGCGTGGCTTGTCGGGTTTGAGCAATTCATGGTAAAGAGGGGGCTATCGCAGAATACTCGCAAGATTCATCTGGGCAATATCCGCACGGCAATGCGCGAGGCTTACAGGCGCGACCTTACGGATGCTGACCCATTTCGTAAGTTTTCTTTCAAGCCGGCGCGAACCCGCAAGCGTTCGCTTAGCGTTGAGGAGTTGCGTGAGCTTTTTACTTGCCCGGTAACGGTACATACGGAGTTTTATCGTGATATGATGGCTTTGTCGTTTATGCTTCTCGGGATTAACTCGATTGATTTATACGGGCTCAAGAGTGTAAAAAATGGGCGGGTGGAGTATGATCGCTCGAAGACCGGTGGCTTGTTCTCGGTCAAGGTGGAGCCGGAGGCTATGGCGATTATCGAAAAGTATAGAGGTGAGAAGGGGCTGCTTTACATTGCTGACAGATGGAGCGACTACCGCAATTTCCGGCGTCAGATGAATACGGCTATCAAGAGAATTGGGAAAGCACGCGGGAAAGGGAGGAAGGACGCCGAGGGGGATGGGCCGTTTGCCGAGGTCACGTCTTATTGGATGCGCCACACATGGGCGACGATTGCATATGAACTGGGTGTAAGCGATGACACAATTTCGCAGGCTTTGGGGCATCAGGGGAGTGGGGCTCGGGTGACAGAGGTGTACATCCGTCGCAATATGGATAGGATTGATGAGGCGAATCGGAAGGTGCTGGATTGGGTGCTGTACAAAAAGAAAGAAGGAGACAAGGAGGCTGAGAAGGCTCAGCAAGCTAAGGATGAGAGGACGGAAGAGGAGGGGAAGGGGGGGTGGTCTATAGTAGACGGAATTAGAGAGGGTGGAAGTGGCGGTTGTGGTGTGGTGTAGGGTGTGGCAGCTCGGGGATTGAGCTTGATTTATCGGGAAGAAGCGGGATTTAGCTCGATATTGGCCGGGCTGAAGCCCGGAGCGCAAACAAATCGCGCAGGAAGTGGGATGGGAGGATGGGATAGGGTATTTCCAGCTTTAGGTTATTTGGGGGGATAAGGGTGGTAGGGCTATTTGTTGGGGGGGTGAGGGATATGAGGGCTATTTGGTGGGAGGGGTGTCCGGATCGGTGGCGGCGAGGGCGGCGAGGCGGTCTTCGATGGTTTGTGAGCGGGCGGTGGCGGTTAAGTCGACGGCGGCGGACTGCATTTTAGGCAGGGTGTAGTTGAGGAGTTTTTCGGCGATTATGAGGCGGTCTTTGGGGTCGAGGGCCTTAAAGTCGGCTGCCATGAGGCCGGAGGCGGAGTAGTCGGAGAGCAGGGTGACAATGATGTCTTTGCCCAACACGGTTGCTTTGTTGGGTGTGCCTTTCTTTCGTCCGCCTGTCTTTTTTCCGGCTGCCATCGCTGTGTTGATAAAGTTAAAAAGATGATGCAAAGGTAAGGGGTTATCTTTGACATCTGATTATAACTTTAACGACGCACGACAATGATAGGAAGTCTGATTGGCGCTGGTCTCGGGATTGCCGGTAGTATTTTTGGCGGTATTTCGGCGAGCAAGGCGATGAAGAAGCGGAAGCAGCAGATCGAGAATGAGAAGCTGGAGAATGAGAACGCTTACCAGCGTGCTTATAATGAGGATGCGACTCAGCGGGCGGATGCCCAGCGGTTGCTCCAGAAAACTGAGGAGAGTATCCGCAACCGCAATAAGGCGGCGGCTGGTGCGGCGGCTGTGATGGGCGGTACGGACCAGAGTGTGGCGGCGGCTCAGGAGGCCAACAATCAGGCGACGGCGGAGGCTGCTTCGCAGATTGCGGCCAGCGCCGCGGCGCGTAAGGACCAGGCGCAGGAGCGCTACGAGAGCCGCAAGGCGGAGCTGGATAGTAAGCTTCAGGATATGGAGCAGCAGCGTGCGATGAATACGTCGCAGGCTATTCAGGGTGTGGCGGGTGCCGCGGGCGGAATCGCCGGTGCACTTGATGAGCTGGAGACGAAGAAATCCGACAAGCCGAAGGTGACTGATGCAACGGAAGGAGGTACGCTATGAGCGCTCCCGAGGTTAAGAAAAGGACGGCCGCGGTGGCGGTACAGCCAGAGTCGGCACCTGCACAGGCTACCTCTACGCCGGCGACAACCACACCCGCGACGCCTGCACCTCAGGCTGCACCAGCGCAAATGGCGTCAGGAGCAGAGGTTTTGCGCGCGGGGGCAGGACCGGTGCGCACTGACAATCCAATGATGCCATCGCAATTGGCACAAACTCGCATTGAGGTAGATACCCCGGCGCTTAAAGCGGCGTCCGCTCAGCCGAGCCACAAGGATGCCACTCTGCCGAAAACGCGGAGCGGTAATATCGTGGACGGTCCAGTTAAGGTGGAGGCGCCATCGCCAATGCCGACGGCGGCCGACACTACCAGTCTGACTACGCGTTATCAGCCAAAAAAATGGACAAACGAGGAGATATATGAGTACCTCAGCGGATTTACTCCAAAGACGCCGGAGGAGCTTGCCAAGGAGCGCAAGCGCCAAAAGCGCGAGGCGATAATATCGGCTATCGGCGACGGAATTTCGGCGATAAGCAATCTCGTGTACACCACCAAATACGCGCCCAACGCGTATACCGGCAAGGATACGCTTAGCGAGCGTAACCGAGCGCGTTGGGAGAAAGCACGCAAGGCGTATGACGACGACCTCAAGGGGTGGATTCACGGGAAGATGGCGGCGCGCAAGGCTGACCGGGATGCCGGGCAGCAGGGGGCTTTGCTGGAGTTGAAGCGTCAGGAAGCTGAGGGTAAGGAGCGCGACCGCGCTTTAAAGGTGCACGCTCAGGCTATGCAAGACCGACTGACGGACATGGAAATCAGATTAAAAAACGGTCAGCTTGATAAGGCTGCCGCCGAAAAAGCCTTATACGAAATTAAAGCTGCCGCCGAAAAAGCAGGGATACCATTGAAGACAGCAAAGACTGAGGCTGAAATACGGAAGCTTAATGCTCAGGCTGCCAGTGCTAACGCCCAGGCGAATAAGACTAACAGCGAAGCCGCGGGGCGCTACCTGTGGTATGATTCAAGCGGAGGTGAGCACTATGCCAAAACTGAGGGTGAGGCCCGTTACAACTCACTAATGAATGGAACATGGCGTGAGGTAGTTACGCCCGAAGTAAACGAGAGAAAAGAGTCGGATAGGAAGGGCAGTCCAATAAAAACAGTCCGCACTCAGGGCGTCAGACAGGCTGGAGGGCGCTCCGTAAAGCCCGCACAAAAGGCGGCTGTATCTAAATCCGCGCAGAAGAAGCAAACAGGAGTAAAATGGAAATGATTTAACATGGCACAAAATAATAAACCCCTCTACACATTGTACGAGTCGTTGAAGTCGGACAACTACGACGTGCCTGATAACTACGACTCTTTCGAGCGCACGTTGACGGCGCCGGGCGCAGAAGGCACGAATAGCCGACTTGCGCTCTATAAATCGCTTAAGGATGACGGGTATGACGTACCTGACACGTATGACTCGTTTGCAAACACGCTGTTTTCGGCGAAGCCACGCGAAAGGGAAGTTCAACAGCAAGCTGTAAACGCGGAAGCAGCGCTGACACCTGTGGGAAATACTGGCCCTATGACGATTGCGACTAACTTTAGCGAGGAATCGCGACAGATGGTTGGCGACACGGGGCGGATGTTGGGCGCGATGACGCCCGATGGGCGAAAGAAGCAGCAGGGACTGGAAATAGCCGGGCGTATGGCCGGGCGCAATACGCGACTGCCGGGGCTTTCGGTGGCGATGCCTATGCCTGAACAGCCGGAAGCCTCCGAGGGGACGCAGCCAGCGCCGAAGGCGCAGGATATGCGAGGGCCGCAGTATTATGGCACGGTTGTGGACCAGGAGGACGGCCAGACGAAAGGCCAATGGCTGATGCCCGACGGGTCGCTTACCACGGACTTCTACGAAGCCGACGTGGCTGCAGGTGAAGCGCGCTCGGCGCGGTTGCAGCGTGAATTCGAGAGGCGTATGGCTATAAACGGACTTGACACGAGCAAGCCCGAGGATGTGGCCGCGCAGCAGGCCTACGACCGACTCGCACAGCTCGAAGCCAGGGCGAAGATGTACTCCGATGAAAAACTTGCGAAACTCGAGGAGCGCTATGAGGAAGCCGGCGCCATGGAACGTGGGCGGCTGCTTATCGGGCAAAACGGCAACACCGCTACCTCGATGGTGACGATACCGGCGTCGGTATACGGCAACGGCATATATGACGACGAGGACAAACTTATTGCCGCCGAACGAAAAAATCTTGAGGATGCCATCACCGCCCACCATGCCGGGAAGTTGAAAAAGACCGGTTTCTTCTTTGCCGCCCAGAACCTTGTGAATGCATGGGAGGGTGTGAAAGACGTGCTCAAGGATGGCGATACATACACCGCCGGAATGATATCCATGCATCATTCGGCGCAGGTGCTTGCCATTAAGGCAAAACTTGACAAAGGGGAAACGCTTAGTCGCAGCGAAGAACACCTGCTCGAGTCTATACTTGTAAAGCAGACGATTGACGAAAATGTTGAAAAACCGCATGGCTATACCATGGGGTACACCATAGCCAATATGGTACCATTCATGATACAGATGGCGATGAATCCTGCCGCGGGAGCTGGCGGAAAACTCGGCAATATGGCGGTTAAGGAATTTGCCAAGATGATGGCCAAGCGTGCAGGTCAGCGAGCCACCAAAGGCTTCATGATGAAAGCTGTGGCCAAGCTCGGAAAGAAGCGAGCTGCCGCTATAGCCAAAGGAATCGGCGTGACTGCCGGTGATATTGTAGCCTCCGCGAGTCTCGCCAACACACTCCAGGCACCCGCCACGATGGCTGACGCCGCACTGCGGCATGCCGGAGACGTAGCATACGATAAGGACGGCACCCTGCATTTCGAAAATGGAGAGGGGGTGATAAAGGCGTTCGCCAAAGCGGAGGGCGCCATGCTCATTGAAGATTACACCGAGATGCTGGGTGCGCACTTCGGAGTGATAGGGGGCGCCATAGGACGTGGTACCGGGAAAGCCGTGCGCAAACTTGGCGGCGGCAAGCTCCTGGATAATGTGATGAAGCTGTGTGCAAACATCCGAGCCACCGACTGGGCGAAGGGCATTGCGGCAATCGAGCGCCGGGCGCAGTGGAACGGCTCGGTGGGCGAAGTGCTCGAAGAGGAGGCCGGCATTGTGCTCAATTCGATATTTACAGGCGACAACAGCATCTCCGACCTCTGGGACAAAGAGCAGCAGATAGATATAGTGCTCGGCGTGGGCGCCTTCGGCGCATTTGTGTCGGGCATCAAGACAGCGGGCTACCCTATAGCGCGGCATAAGGCGCGCAAAGCTCTCGACGAGAGGGCGGCAACGTGCGAAGCGAGCTTCGGCAAAAACTGGGATTCCATTCGCGAGACTATTGACATGGTCGACGAGGCAGACCTGGCGCAGACGATAGCTCACCTTGGCAAACGATATGCGACTACCCCCGAAAAGGCTAAGGCGCTCCTTGAGTACGCCTCGGCAATGGCAAAGGCAAGAGCCTTCAACATCGCCTCTGCTTCGGCTGAAGAAATGCAGACAAACCCGGAGCAGCGTCAGATAGACCAGTCATACAATAATGGCTACACCGCCGAGGGGAGCGGCAGAGTCGATGTGCAGAATCTTTACAACGCGCGGAGAGAAAGAGCTATCAATACGCTTGACGCCGATACGATGCGCAACCTTGACGCCAACCCGCTCGCTACCCTAAGCGGGATGGCGAGTGCCGGCACATATACCGACGAGGAGTTGAGCGTCGCCCGCGAATATGCTGCGGCCAAGTCCGCCTACGACGGCATGCAACAGAGTGTCGAAGATGAAATCGAGGCACAGATCTGGCGGTGCAATGCCGCCATTGACGCCCGCACCAACCGGGACACCGGGATGGTGCAGCGCGCCACATACGGGCTGGAGAACCGCGAGGTATATATAATCAAAGGCAATGTGGTGGCCGATGAAAACGGAGTAATTGACCGCTCCGCTTCGGATGATACCATCGCAATTGTCGACCTCGAGACCGGCGAGACGAAGATGGTTGCCTCCAAAGACCTCGGGCAAGCTGAACAGCCTATAGCGGCCGAGCAGTTCAGAAGCAGCATGGCCGCTTATGTGCGTCAGGAAATAGGCGACAGGGCGCGTGCACAAGCCGAAGGAAGACTTCTGTTTGAGGAGAATGAAAAATGCCTTATCCTTGACGATGAGGGGTCGCAGAGCGAGGTAACGATATTAGGAGGTGCCACCGACGAGCAGGGAGCGCCGATAGCCGATGCCGTCAAGGTACAATATGCCGACGGCACTACCGGCGTCGTGGCCATGTCGGAGCTGCAGGAGCAGGTGAATGCTGCTGCCGCCGCACGAATGGACTACGCCGAGCAGGAGCTTCAGCAGGGCGCTGCAGCGAGAGCTGCTGTTGACGCCGAGGTAGACACCGACGCGGAACAAGATGGTTTAGCTGTGGAAGACGGCGGACAGCGGCGCAGTTTTGCACTCAACGACGAGGTCGAACTGATAGCCGACCAGGGAGGGGTTACGTCGGGGATGATAACCGGCGAAATTGACTCTGACGGGCTTATTGAGGTGCAGACCGACAAGCCGGTGAACGGCCAGATGGTAAATCGCCTGACGCTCGACGAGCTGATGCAGCTCCTTACGCGCCATAATGGCGAGATAGTAGACGAGGCTGAGGTGGAGGCGCCGGGGAGTGCTGATGGTGCCAATAGCGCGGAGGTGGACGACGGATTTATTCCGATAGACCCGGAGTTGATACCGGCCGGAGGGGTTGATGCGGCCGAGGATTTGGACGCCCGCAAGCCGGCGACACCAGGAACAAAAGCGGACGAGGCTGGAGATTCGGGTGTAGCTGATGAAGCTGATGTAGCACCGAGCGAGGAGGCGAGCGAGGAATCTGAAGCAGGGGCGGAGACTGAGGAGGCGCAGGGGGTTGAGGCGATGCCCATGCGGACAGTGAAGGAGAAGGGCGAGAGTTGGGAGGAGCCGGATTATTTGGCAGCCACCCCTGAGCGCGCACACTCTTACATATATAATGAATCCGGCTTAAATCGCCAGGAGGCCAACGGTCATGTAGCGCACATGGCAAAGGCTGCGAAGGAGGCCGTCGACAAGCACAAAAAGAGCGCTCCGAAGATTGGAGGCTCAATTGTACGCTACCAGAAGGCGAAAACCGAATGGGAGGCCAAAGGCGCCGAACTTCAACGTGCCGTCGACTTCTGGGATGCAGTTATGGCCGAACAGAAGAAAGTTGCAGACGCCGAGAAGGCCGCACTTGAGGCGCAACAGGCGCAGGAACATGACGAAGCAGTTGCTCGATTTGAGGAAGAGCAGCGCATCAAGGCCGAGAAACGAGCTGAGCAGGAGGCCATCGGCGCCAATGCCGTTAACCCCCAGTTGAAAGCCCAGTGGGACGCCGCACCGAAGACTGTTGGTAATGCTAACGCCCATGTACTTGCAGACGGTAGCACCATCACTGGCCACTATGTACTGACGGAGGCCGGTGCCGCCTCTGCGAGTCATGACCCTAACAACGCCTTCGCCCCGACCGAGGGATTCCCCATTGACGAGAACGGCCAGAATGTGAACGACCGCGACTATTCACGCGACAAGGACGCACAGCGCATGGTTGAGAACATGGGAGCCGCATTTGACAGCCGAGCATTGCAGACGCCCGTCATTGTCAGTCAAGACGGCATTGTGCTGTCTGGCAACAACCGCACCATGTCCGGCGACCTCGCCGCGGCCCAGGGCACTGACAAGGCATACGTCGACCACCTCACACAGTACGGCAGCATGTACGGTTTTACGCCGGAACAGGTTGCAAGCATGAAACACCCGCGTGTTGTGTTCGTGCCTGATGAGGCCCTTCCCTACGACTCCACAACCTTCTCACGGTTCAACGCCCAGGAGATGAAGAGCCAGAGCAAACCGGAGGCCGCTGTCAAACTCGGTAAGATAGTGCCAGATGCAGTCTTTAACAACATCGTCGGCGACATCAACCGCTATGAGCGCATGAGCGACTTCTATGCCAACGAGACGGCAGCAGCTTCCGCCCTTGGAGCGCTCCACGCCGCAGGCGTAGTGAACGACGCCCAAATGCCCGAACTCCGAACCGGCACGGCTCTGTCGGCCGCAGGCAAGGAACTCCTGGAGAATACCCTTCTCGGTAAAGTATTCCAGAACGACCCCGACGCCGTGCGTAAGATTATGGAAATACCGTCAATGCGTCAGACAATCGTCATGGCATTGGCCGAGGTTGCTAACAACCGTGCGCTTGCTGAGAGCGGATTCGATATTGTCGACGAACTTTCAAAAGCCGTAGACCTGTGCTATCGTGCAAAGATGGCAGCCCCCGATGTATATGTACTTGGGATACCTGTGTCGCCATTTGGACGCGAGCAGGGATTGTTTGACGATGAATTCGGCGATAGTCGCGTTACAGACGCCACTACCCTATTACTTGCCGACCTCCTCAATGACACAAAATCGAGCCGACTGCGCAACGTACTTACATTATATAACAAGGAAGCAGGGAAGTCTGCAGCCGGGAGCATGGACTTGTTCACCGGCGAGATTCCCTCGAAGGAAGCTATATTAACCGAAATCAATAACCATTTCATCAATGCAACCCCAAAAGAACAACAAGCCATCGTTGACGCCGCAATCGCAGAGCGCCGAGCCACAGCCGAAGAAGCCGCAGGAGTCGCCGCAGCCAAAGGGCCCGGAGAAGGAAGTCAGAGACCTGAGCAAGCTCCGCCTACTGTACAACGCAGTGAAGGCGACGGAGGAGAGATAGCAAGCGCCCGTCTATACGACAGAACTATTCCAGCGACACCGGAAGCGCAGCGAAGTGCGATAGTTCGCATAATAGACTTTGCCAAAAGAATTAAGAATCGCGTTGAGCGTGCTGTGATTGGAAGGATAACCGCACGGCAAGCAAAGGATTTTGCCGAACAAGGAATAGCCGTTGATGAAACATGGGTGCACTCATTTGAATCATCAGCTGTAGGGCATAATCAGAAACAACATGGAGATACTACAGTCGAAGGACGCGTTGGTCAGATTGCAATAACAGCAGAGGATTATACGCGTATTCCAGAGATATTGGAATCCTATGATTCGGTTCGGAAATCGCCTAATCGTTCACGTTCAACCGGGAACGAGGTGATAATATATGAGAAAGAATTTGAGGATGGGTATGTATACTATCTGGAAGAGAAAAGAGACAAACGCAAATCTCTCTCTTTCCAGACAATGTATAAAAAGAAAAAAGGAACTGATAGTTCCGACGGGTTGATGCCAAATGCCTCTCCCTCTACGCCCACAGCGCCTTCGGACAATTTCAGTTCCGTTTCTGATGGCAAAGTTACTAACTCTGCATCAGATAAACAAGGGGAAGACGTTAAAAGTTCTGTGCAGGAACGACTTGCGGCCGCCGAAGGAGAGGTGAATACCGAACCCTCCGAGGCACAGAAGAAGGCCGGCAACTACAAGATGGGCCATGTTGAAATCGACGGTCTGCAAATCTCTATTGAGAACCCAAAAGGGAGTATGCGCCGCGGCAAGGACCCCAATGGCACCCCATGGGAAACCGAGATGAAGAATACCTACGGGTACATCAAGGGACCCGAGGGGGTTGACGGCGACAAGATAGACGTGTTCCTGTCTGACAACCCCACCGACGGTGACGTGTACGTTGTGGACCAATACAACACTGATGGCACTTTCGACGAGCACAAGGTTATGTATGGCTTTACCTCTGCAACGGAGGCCGAGGCCGCATATCTCTCGAATTACTCCGCCGATTGGGCGAAGGGGCGCAAGGTCGTTGTCACCGGCGTAACCCGCGAAGAGTTTAAGAAATGGCTCGACGCGAGCGACCGCAAGAAGAAACCGTTTGCCGAGTATAAGAGCGTGAAGCCTATCGAGGCACAGAACGGCGGCGCAACTGAAGCTGCGGAGCCGAGACAAAAAAGCTCGAGGCTGGAGATTGAAGGAGCTGAGAAGCTGTCGGCGGAGCGGGCCGAGGCGGTAGAACGCTATGCCGAGGGGCATTATTGCGTACCCATCCGCGTAATAGCCGATGAGGCGGACATCCGCGAGTCGGGGCTTTCGGACGTGGCGGTTGCGCAGATGATGGCAGCTCTGACGGAGGAAGGTGTTCCGGCCGTTTATTGCAGAGAAGACAAGAAAATTTATATCTTTGCAGGACACAAGGACAGCAATGTCGGTTCGACGCTTGCGCACGAGAACTTCCATGCGCTTACGGATGCCATAGGCGACGCGCGGGAGAATCGGTATATGCTCGATGAGTACAGATACCTTTTGCTTGCCGATCTCGACCATGGCGAAGATTTTTCTCGGATATGGAAGGCGGTTGCCGATGCCTATCCACCTCATAAAAGGGCGGAGGAATTTGTAGCCTACACAGTCGGACTGATGTATGTTTCAGAAGGCGCCGCTAAAGCCATAAGGAGAATCCTTGATGGCAATGCAAAAAGTTCTATTTTCCAACAATTAATTAACCCCATTCTTTATGGTACTCAGACAAAAACAGATGCATATAGATCCGCGAATTCTGAAAATCGTAGAGGAGGTGGCGCAGGAGTTCAGCAAGGAAGGGCAGGAAACTCCCAAGCCGAAGGCCGGGCAGACGGAGAAGAATCTGCCGGAGGAGAAGTAGCCAACGAGCCGCGCCGCCGCTATGTAGCGCGCAAGCAGGCCACGACTACAGGCATGAGTCTGTTTGACTGGGCCGACGCCGAGGAACGCGAGCGCCGGGAGGTCACAACGAAAGACGAGAAGGCCATAGCCGCCGAGGAAGCCAACGCCGCCATCGACGGATTCGTCGAAAATTACAGCCGATGGCTCGAACATAGCGTAGAAATAGAGGCTCAACTCGACGCCGAAGGTGTGGAGGGAGAGCTTCGCGACGAACTGGCCGCGCAGATGGAATCCGAGGAAGCCGGGATAGCCGAGGAGCGAGACAAACTCGAAGAGAAGCTGCGCGACTACTACGCCCTTGACAACACTCCGGATGATGCCACAAAGATAGCCCACGATATGGTGGGCCGCGTGCAGGCAGAGGTGGAAATCCGCCACAGAAAAGAACATATCCTGAGTGACCTGCTTAACGGCTCGGACGAGGCGCCGATAGAGACTACATCAGACGAAGTCGCCGCTGAGGAAAAGACTGCCGAGGTGAAGACCGGCGGAGGCTTTATATCCTATAACGCCCTGGGCCATCTTCCCGACGCCAAGGAGGGAGAATTTGCCTATGTGGAGCGCAAATTCAGTCGCACGGGCGAATTCTCGTTTACCGGGGCGGATAAAATCCGCGACCGAGGCGATGTGGCCTATCTGTTCCGAAGTCTCGAAAACTACTCGGTGGAGAATGTGTTTGCCGTGCTCGTGAAGGACGGTAAGGCACGCGTATTACATATCGGCATGGGTACTGCTACAAGCAGTCTTGCCGACATGAGCGCCATCCGCGCCGGGGTTGACGCATTTGGCGCTGATAGGATTTATCTGATACACAACCATCCGTCGGGAACGATGGTTGCCAGTCAGCAGGACCGCAACCTGATGCGCACCCTCGAAGCCGCGTTCGGCGATAAAATTGATGTTTCCGGCATCATCATAGATACCACATCGGGCAGATATGTGGAATTTGACGGAGAAGGCCAGGCGGAAGTCTACGATCGGCCACGCCAGTCGGACGGAGATAAGATGGCTGACGTCTTCCACTTCGACCAGGCAGACCGCAGCAACATGCCTGAGGAGACCATGGCAATCCGCAGTTCGAGCGACGTAGCAAACGCCATCGGAAACCTCCGCTTTGGCGAAGGCAAGAAAGTCAGCTACCTTATACTTGCCCACAATGGGCACGTTATCGGTAACTTCCACACCGGGTACACCGACATCAACGCTTCCGGACTCGCCGAGGAGTTGGCGAGCGTAGCCTCCAAATACGGAGGTACGAGCGTCGTGGTCTACGGCAACATGCCTCTGGATGGCGTAATGAGATTGAAAGATGCCGTGGCCCGGCATAGCCTCGGAGCAGTGCGGCTGCTCGATACGCTTGGTGTGCGCAACGGAATACAGATGAGTGCTGTCGATGAGGGCATGCTATATGAGGATGGCATTCCCTACGGCCCGGCGGAGGTGCGCGAGCCGATGGTGGCAGCCCGCGGGCGTGAAGCATTCGATGCGTTGCGCGACCGTGTCGTGGCCGAGCGAGGCATCGTCATGCCAGGGCTGAACGAGAAGGTGGTGCGCGTGGTGGAAGTGCCGCGACACGACTTTGCCGGCAACGGCAAGGAGGCATTGCAGGCGGCTGAGAAATGGGCTAAAGAGAATATCGTGGGGACGCATACCGCATTGGACAGCCGGGGCGACGAGTTTGGGTACACCATCTCTGGTGATGCGGTAGAAAAGTATGTTTCGCGCTCGGCGACTGGCAAGAGTGCAAATATCGGCGTCCATCTTGCGGCCCTAAAGAAACTGCCTGAAATCATCAAAGAGAGCATCGAGGCTGAAGTGCATCCTGACTACGATAAGCTAAACGGAATCAGGAATGCCGAAAATATCACGAATCCCGAGACGTTGATACACCGTTTTTACGGTGCTGCAAATGTAGATGGCACAATCTACCGGGTAAAAACTACGATGAGGGAATATCGCGATAAGAACCGTTCGCCATTGGCGCATAGTTATGAAATAACACAAATAGAGCTATTGGAAGCGCCTTCCGACGGTGTTATAAACAACAGCGGCGAACCTTTGGCGATGACTTCCAACAGCTCTAACGTGGAGCCTACGGTCAGCCCGAAGGACTCGGGGGCACCACATAGGATTGCAAATTTACTGAAAGGAGTTGAAAAATCCTACGATCCCGGCAAGAAATTGCTGGAAGAGAGCGAGAAAAGCGAATTATTCCGCCAGGGAGACGAGCGCGGTTCGGTTGCCGACTATAGTAAAATAAAGAAATCGGTGTCGGCGAGCTCGCAAGGCTCGGTTGGTCGCGACCGGTTCGGCGAGCAGCGACAGGCGGAGCTTGCCGCTCGGGAGCGCGAGCGCATGGCGGCCCGCATCCGGGAATTGGCCGAGCGATTGCATCTCGATAACGTAGAGGTGGTGGCCGACGCATCGCAGTTCGAAGGGAAGCGCGCCACGGCGAAGGGGTTCTTCAACAAGCAGACAGGGAAAATCACCATTGTGCTGCCGAACAACCTCAGCACGATTGATGCCGAGCAGACGTTACTGCACGAGGCCGTGGCGCACTATGGGCTGCGCAAGCTGCTGGGCGAGCGATTCGACACCTTCCTTGATAATGTGTATGAGTCGGCCACCGAGGAAATCCGCCGCAAGATAGCAGAGATGGCTGCCCGTAACGGATGGAACTTCCGTACGGCCACTGAGGAATACCTCGCCGGGCTTGCCGAGAATACCGACTTCGAGTCCATCAGCCGAGACGCTGCCAGCCAGAGTTGGTGGGCGAAGGTGAAACAACTCTTCATCGATATGGTTGAGAGGGTTGGCTTCAAGGGGTTCCGCGACAAGGTCGGAGTAACCCTGACCGACAACGAGCTTCGCTACATATTGTGGCGCAGCTATGCCAACCTTGCCGAGCCGGGCGCAACACGCAGCATCTTCGGCGAAGCCGCCGACATTGCCAAGCAGGCGGAGCTGAAAGTCGGCAACTATGCCGAAGGCGGCATCGAGGCCGAGTATGTGGAGCCGGAGTATGTGAGCGCGGTAAATGAGCGGTTTAATGAACAATTAGAGCGTTGGAGCTCGGGTGTAATGCGCCCGGAAGAAGTCGTGCAAGTCGGTGTGCCAACTGGCATACTAAGTTCTCTTATGCCAACCGTACCCATTTTGTTGAGACAGAAAGTACTTTCCAAATCGAGAAAGAAACATGGGGTGTCAGCGGCGGAGATGAAGAATCTTCCGGAAGCGCTGGGCCGTCCCATATTCGTGTTTAAGAGCAGTCCTGAAACAATCAGCGTGCTGACCGAATTAAAATCGGCAGACGGCAACAACCTTTTTGTCGCCATCGAACTGGGAAAAGACCTCGAATTGGGTGGCCGCGCAATGATCGTCAATGATATCCTCACAATACATGGCCGCGAAATTGAGAATGTTGTGTTGCCGATTCTACATAACGACTCTCTCGTGTGGGCTGACAAGAAAAAGGGGCTTGAGTGGCTGCGCTCAGCGAAATCAAATTCGCAGGCTAACACCTCTCAAACCCTTGATGATGCTGCAAAGAAAGTAAAAGAATTTGAGAATCCCAAACTTGAGGAGGAAGAATTGTATCGGCCGGGGGATTTTTCTCCGCGCGACACCGCAATAGCCCGTAAGGAATACGAACGCATGGTGAGCAGTGGAGGTTTTCAATTCCAGGAAGCCATGCAGGACAGCATGTTGGGGTTGAAAAAATTCTATCAGGCCATCCTCGGGAATGATACGCAAATCGAAGACGTGGCAGGTTTTGAAAATGCCTACCTGTTTGAGAACCGCATGAGCAGCATGAATGCCGGGGAGCAGCATGAGTACTTCCGTCGTTTCATGGAGCCGTTGTTGAAAGAGATAGCCAAAATAGCTGGAGCCAACCAGCGCAAGCGCAAAGAGCTCACCGACTACCTCATGGCTAAGCATGGTCTTGAGCGCAACGAGCATATGCGCACTGAAGCCGCTGCCAATGGCGAGAATGCCGACCGTGATTTCGCCGGTCTGATTGGACTGACGGGCGAGGCAGACTGGGCGAGCGCAGAAGCCACGGCTAAGCAGTGGGTTGACGACTACGAAAAGCTGCACAATACCGCCGACCTGTGGAAGGCAATCAACAATGCGACGAAGGCGACCCTCGAGAAGGTTTACCTCTCCGGTATAATCAGCAAGAAAACCTACGAGGAAGTACGCGACATGTACGAGTATTACATACCTCTGCGCGGATGGAATGAAACCACGAGCGACCAGGTTTACGGTTATCTCACAAGCAAAGACGGCCCACTCGGCGGAAGCATCATTAAGAAAGCCGAAGGGCGCAGCAGTATGGCCGACGACCCGATAGCGACCATCGCCATGATGGCCGACGATGCAATCAGACAGGGGAACCGCAACCTGATGAAGCAGCGCTTCCTGAACTTCGTGCTGAACCACCCGAGCGATGTGGCGAGCGTTCACGACATATGGCTGGAGTATGACGACGTAGCCGACGAATGGCGACCGGTGTTCGCCGACGTGGAGGCTACGGATACAGCCGACGAGGTGGCGCAGAAAGTTGAAGCCTTCGAGCAGCGCATGGAATCTCTGAAAGCCGCCCACCCCGACAAATATAAGAAGGGGAGAGAGGCACAGCATATTCCCTATAAGGTAGTTAAAAACAATCTGCGCGAGCATCAGGTGCTCATAAAGAGAAACGGGCAGACCTTTGTGGTGACAATCAACGGCAATCCCAGAGCTGCACAGGCATTGAACGGACTTACCAACCCCGACGTTGAACTAAATAACGCAGTCGGCGATTTGCTCAAGCTCGCTACATGGGCAAACCGTCAGCTATCGGCGTTCTATACGACGCGCAACCCGGACTTCGTGGTGAGCAACTTCATGCGCGATATGCTTTACGCCAACTGCATGACGTGGGTAAAAGAAAGCCCGCGTTATGCATTGCGTTTCCACAAGAATTTCGGGAAGTTTGCCCCGATTTCTCCGAGACGACTCGTACGATTTAGAAAAGGGCCAAATGGCGGCACGGTATATTCAACGGGTATGCTTTTGAGAAAATGGGAAAATGGCACTCTCGACATGACCGACAAGTACGAAAAGTACTTCTACGAATTCATGATAAATGGAGGCGAGACCGGCTACACCAACATGCGCGACATCGAGGGGCACAAGAGAGCGGTTGCGGCAGAACTGAAGAAGCAATCGAGCGTCGGTAGGCAGGCATGGGCTGCACTCGGAATGCAGCTGGACCTACTTAACCGTTCGGTCGAGAACTGCGCACGATTTGCCGCATTCGTCACCTCAAGAGAATTCGGCCGTAGTATCGACCGCGCCATCTACGACGCGAAAGAGGTGAGCGTGAACTTCAACAAGAAGGGTAGTGGGGCCAAAATGGCCAAGGCTGTCGGGCAGACTAATCTCGGTAAGGTCGCCGCATATCTCGGCGGAATTGGCCGGTTGGTCTTCATTTTCTGGAATGCCGGCATTCAAGGCATGGCGAACTTCGGAAGGCAGGCCAAACGACACCCGGCTAAATTCGCCGCGGGAGCAACTGCTATGTTCACCCTCGGATATATCATCCCGATACTCGCAGAGATGATGGGAGGCGGCGATGGTGATGATGACGACAAGAACGCTTACTACAACCTGCCCGAATACGTCCGTCGGTCCAACATCTGCTTCCGCGCCGGTAATCAATGGATATCCATTCCCCTGCCGATTGAATATCGCGCCATGTATGGCCTTGGAGAGCTTGCATATGGCGTCACCAGCGGAAATGAGCGCTACAGCAACAAGGAGCTGGCGCGCGAGATAGCGGCACAGGTATCGCAAATCCTGCCAATCGACATGCTTGAAGGCGGCGGAGGTTGGCACGCCTTCATTCCAAGTCTCTTTAAGCCGGTTACAGAGGCCTACCTAATGAACGAAGGGTGGACCGGACTCCCCATCTATAGAGACAACGCGTTCAACAAGAACGACCCCGAGTGGACAAAAGCGTATGCGAGCGCCGACAACCACCTTGTAGACTTTACGCGATGGCTCAACGAGACCACCGGAGGCAACGACTACAAGAAAGGCGACATAGACATTAATCCTGCAAAGCTTGAATATCTGCTGAGCGGCACCTTTGGCGGCTTATTTACCTTCCCGAACAAAGGGGAGAAGATGCGGGAGACGATGTTCGGCGATAGGGAGTTTGAGTGGCGCAACATGCCGATTGCAAACCGCCTTATCAAGTCGGGCGACGAGCGCACCGCATACCGTAAGCTTCAGAATGAATACTACAAATATCTCGAGGAATACAAGGAAACGAAGCGTCTGTATCGCAAGTATGAGAAAGCGGACGAGAGCGGAGTGCTTGGCTATGCTGAAAGGTTAGACTTTCTGGAGAACTCACCGGAATTTCTCCGCGCGGAGATTTTTGACGACTTCAAGGATATCATTGACGCCAATGATAATGCCCTGAACGAAGAAACAGACAAAGAAATACGCGCCGAAATCGAGGCCGAGCAACTTGCAGACAAGCGAGAGTTGGTAAATGCACTCAACGATCCGGCAGCATATTTCAGAAGTCTCCGTGAGGCCGGGATGCTCAGCGACGACTACACGAACTATCTTGAGAGAAGCTTCGGAATGAAGCTCCGAATCCAGGGACAGTAGGTGCAGGCTTGCCGGGTTTTACCGCCGGCAAGCCGGCGGCACCGGGGACAAAAGCCGATGTGACTGATGTGGCGGATGTGGCGTCGGAACAAACATAAACACCGGGTGGTGGTGGCGGTATGTAATTTTGCATAGGCAAATGCCACCCAAACACCACCCAAACAATATATTTGTACGAATAAAGAAGGGAAAGAGATGTCGAAAGAGAAGCTGATGAGGCTGAGCCGGGTATCACCCCGGCACGAAGAGATGGACACGGTTGCCGAGGCGAAGAGATACGGCGACCGCAGGGCCTTCGACGTGCTGATGGAGGCGCAGTCGCACTGGAACAATATGGACCGGTTCCGCCACGACCGCGAGCGCAATAAGAAATACTGCTACGGCGACCAATGGCATGATAAGATAACCGTAAACGGCTGCACGATGACCGAGGAGGAGTATATCGGCCGCCAGGGAAGCGTGCCGCTGAAAAATAACCTTATCCGGCGATTGGTGAGGAATGTGCTTGGCGTATACCGCAGTCAGTCGAAGGAGCCGACCTGTTATGCCCGCGACCGCGACGAGCAGAAGTTGGGAGAGACGATGAGCGTAATCCTGCAGTGTAACATGCAGCTCAACCGCATGAACGAGCTGTTGGCCCGCACGATGGAGGAGTTTCTTATCGGCGGTCTGATCGTGCACCGCAAGAGCTACGGGTGGCGTAACGAGAAGCTTGACTGCTGGACAGACTATGTGAACCCCAACAATTTCTTCGTAGACTCGAATATGCGCGATTTCCGCGGATGGGACGCCACATGCGTAGGCGAGGTGCACGACATTTCGTTTGGCGAGCTATGCGCTCAGTTTGCAGAGTCGCCCGAGGACTATGCCCGCTTCAACTCCATCTACACATTCGCGCGCAACCGGCGCTATATAACCGACTGCGCCGAGCAGTTCGGGTACTCGCGGCTGCAGAATTACGATTTTCTGTTTACGAGCGACCCGACGCGATGCCGCGTAATCGAGGTGTGGCGCAAGGAGAGCAAGCCCCGCTACCGATGCCACGACATGAATACCGGCGATGTGTTTAAAATCGACGTCGAGGACTACGACGAAATGGTGACGCAGGTGAACGCCGAGCGAATGCGGACGGCCAGGGAAGTGGGGATTGAGGCCGACGAGGTGCCGCTGATCAAGGCCACCTGGTTTATGGATGACTACTGGTATTATTACTACCTGACGCCGTTTGGCGACATCCTGAAAGAGGGTGAGACGCCATATGAGCACAAGGGGCATCCGTATGTGTTCAAGGCGTATCCGTTTATCGACGGGGAGGTGCATTCGTTCGTGAGCGATGTAATAGACCAGCAGCGCTATACAAACCGTCTGGTGGTGCTGTATGATTTCATAATGCGCACGAGCGCCAAGGGAGCGCTGATGTTCCCGGAGACCGCGCTGCCCGACGGTGTGACAATCGAGGACATTGCCGAGCAGTGGGCCAAGGTGGACGGAATAATAGTCTATACTCCCAAAGCCGGGGTGCCGGCGCCGCAGCAGGTGGCGCACAATATGACCAACATAGGTATAACGGAGCTACTGAACCTGCAGCTGAAATTCTTCGAGGATATAAGCGGAGTAAACGGGGCGCTTCAGGGGAAGCCCGGCTACAGCGGCACAAGCGCAGCGCTTTACAACCAGCAGACGCAGAACGCCACGACGTCGCTACTCGACCTTCTGGAATCGTTCAGCTCGTTTGTAAGGGAGGGGGCGATGAAGGATGTGAAGAATATGCAGCAGTTCTACGATGAGAAGCGCGTGTTCAATATCGTGGGTAAGAATGCCTGGGTGGAATACGACCCCGCGAAGATACGCGACATAGAATTCGACCTGAGCGTAATCGAGAGCACGAGCACTCCGGCATTCCGCCAGGCGCAGAACGATATTCTTCTGCAGTTGTGGCAGGCTAAGGCGATTTCGGTGGAGCAGCTGCTGGAACATGGCGACTTCCCGTTTGCCGACGACCTGCTGCAGAGCATCCGTTCGCAGAAGCAGCAGCTCGAGCAGGGGCAGGTGCCGGATGCGGTATCGCCGCAACTACTCGAACAGATGAAGCAGGGAGTGGACATGAAGAATCTACAGGCTGCACAGCAGATGCTGCGGGCCGCATAAACGATAAAAACAACGGCCTCGCAAAAGCGGGGCCGTTGGTATGTAGTGGCGGCTCGATTAATCGGGATTAATGGGGATTTAACTGGATTAAGCGTGAGCGGGCCCGGGTTAGTGGGATTTATCGGCGGCGAGCCAGGTGAAGTACTGAGCGCGTTTGAGGGCCTGCAACTTCGGGGACATGGCGTGGGAGCCGTTGCGGTAGGGGGTGTAGTAGAAACATTCGCGCTCGAGGTCGAAGACGCGGGTGTTTCGGCTGAGGTAGCTCTTCTGTTTGAGAAGGCGGAAATTGCGGCGGTCGACGACGAATAGCTTGCGGCCGCCGGAGCCGATAGTGGGCATGACGTAGTGGCGGTTGCCGGTTTTGCGATGGGCTTTATCGGCCATACGGATAGCCTCGCGGAGGCGGAGGGCTGCACGGATTTTGGTAATAAAGAACATAGTGGGAATTGGGGTTTAAGGTTTGGGCTTTAGTCCGATTAGTCGGAATTGTCGAGATTTAGTGGGATTAAGCCCGAATAAGCAGGATTTAACTCGAATGAGTGGGATTAGATGGTGGCGGCGGAGACCGGTTTGCGGGAACGGGTCGGGGCGCGGTCTGAGCGGCGGATGAATTTTGGCGGGTCCATTTCGTTGAAGCATATGTGGAGACCGATTGCGCGGGTCATTAGCAGGTCGTCGTGCTTGCCGACAATGGCGCCGAAGGAACCGTTCTGCCGCTTCTCGTAGACGAGGTATTCGTCGAGGCAGCGTTCGTCGCGTTCGACATACAGCGCCTCTCGGACGACTTTGACGAGAGAGGATATTACCATGACTTTTGTGGAGACGTTGGTGTGGAATCCGTATCGCCGGGGCGCGCCTTCGACGATAGCCTCCCCAGGGGTATGGCGCTCGTAGAGGTTCGGATACACTTCCTTGATCTGGCTGAGGATAAACTGCGACTGGTCGCCGTCGACGTCGCGCGAGCGGTCGCGGGTCTCCAGTGTATTGCTCTCGATGACGAGCAGGGAGTTGTCGTAGTAGGCGGCAATCTGCGCGGCTTTCCAGGCCAACAGGTCGATGTCGATGTGGCCGTACCACTGAGCGACAACCACGGGTTTGCCGCCTTCGGCCATAAACAGCCGGTCGAAGACTACGATAACAGACCAGTCGGCCTTGGCCGAGCGGCCTCCCACATCGACGACTGTAAGGTAACGATTTGCCACCCGTTCGTCGGGGTCGATTTCGGGAGGGGCCCAGACCCAGAGATTTCCTTGGGCATCCTCGCGGAACCGCAGGCGTGCAAGCGCCTTCTTCCCGGAATCGCCGTCGGCATAGACCTCGCCGATGTAGACCGGCGGACGGCAGGCCGACCGGAGCGGTTCGACGCGGTAGCGGTCGAACACCATAGTGCCCGAATGAACAAACGCCTCGATATCGTCGGTAGGATATTCGGAAGCCATGACATCGTGCGAGCTTTTGCCGGCGCGTTCGGTGATATACCATTTGATAGCCTGGAGTGTCGCCCCCTTTTTCCACAGCCACCAGAGATAGCGCCCCGGTTCTTCGCGATTGGATTCGACCGTCTGGCTGAACCGATGTTCATACAGATAGGTGGCGAACGCCTCTATTTCGTCGTCGGGGATGGGCATCGTGTAAAGGTCGATGTCGAACCAGGAGATGAATAACGAGTCGAATTGCGACTTTCCTTTCTTGGCGGCATCGTATTCATGCTGGAAGAAATTGCCCGTGCCGTTGGCGGTAGACTCATAGATAACCATTGTGTAAGGCTTGAGCAGGACACCCGAACAGGCCGAGCGCACCACCGATGCCGGAGTCTTCTTGTCGGTCGGACTCCAGAGACCAACCTCTGAGCAATGGACCAGGGCGTAGGCATCGCCGCGCAGAGCGTCGGGCGCCTCGTAGGAGGCTATGGTGATAGTGCAGTCGCGTTGCGGCACGCGCTTGTAGTCGCCCGATTGGCCCACATTTACCATCTTGCTTTCGCGTTCGCTGTAGACCTCGTTAACCTCATGGAGCAGTTCCATAGGATAAGACTCGAGAGCGCGGTCGTACATAGCCTTGATGGCGAACGAGGTTTTCTTTGTCTGGGAGATGATAACCGAGTTGAGGCCCACGCGGTGAACCAGTTGGAGCCACGCCATGTAAAGCTGTGATGTGGTGGAGCCGCCCCACTGGCGCGCTTTGAGGAGCACCAGGCGAATAGGCTTCCCGGCAAGGCGCATTTCCTCGAGCTTTGCTACGAAGCGCCGCTGCGGGCGAGTGAGGCGAAAGAGAATTTCACCCTCGCCCGGTTCCTTTGAGAGAATTTTAATGAACGAGGCCGCCCAGAAGGGGAAATCATGAAGAATGCGGAGGCGTACGAAGCGGTCAACCACCTTGGCCTTGTCGGCGAGGAAGGCTTCCTCATCGCCATCGTACGCCACCTTCAAATCTGATTCCAGAAACTTGCGGACAGACCCGGCTCTGCGAAGCTTCTTAACGAGAGGAATATTTCGCATGGCAACGGGGAGCCACTGGCGCGAAATCGGGAAATCCTCGATTGCACACTCGAAGCGTTCACCCACCGAGCCGAAGCCCGACACGGGATTGAACGGAGCGTTGATGGCGCGAAGCCTCAGCTCGTTCTCCAGGAGTATACGTTTAATTTCCTTTTCCATTGCGATTCGCCATAAGAAAGCCGACGAAGATTCCGGCAATGTAGCCGTACAGATGCACAAGGCCGTTGACCTGCGGAATGAAGAAACCAGTGAGGAGGCATATCCCCATGCAGGAATGGAAATACAACTTACGCTCCATCATGAACGAGACAATGCCGAGCAGAGCAAAGTACACCACAGAGAAGCCGACGGTGGGAACTGTGCCAGCAAAGCATGCGGGGGTAACAACAGCAATGGCATAGGCTATCAGCATATGCAGCCATGATACCGGGTATAGAAAAACCACCGAGAGCAGGCACCACATATTCAGAACTGCATGAAACAGCGAGGCATGGAAGAAGGAGAATACGAAGCGCTGCGCCCAGCCGCATGTATGCGACAGTCCGACCGCCTCCCATTCGGGAGTATATGCTATGGATACTGCGACACACGCTACCGCGAGCAGGAGCGTCGCCGTCTTTTCGATTGTTCTGCAAACCATTTCTTTCTTGCTTGTACGATTGCCACACGTGCGCTGATGGGAGAGAGGTAGAATCTCGGAGCCGGCTGCTCGACCACCTTTTCCACAAGGTGGGGGAGAATCATATCCGGATAGTGCTCGCGCAGCTGACAGACGCGACGATATATTTCAAAGAACATATCGCGCTTTGTAGGGCGCATGCGGAGTAGGTGGTCGCCGCGCATGATGCTTGCCACAACGTTTTTCGCCCGCCGGGGCGATACCCAGAACCGCGACGCCGGCATGAGTGAGGCCTGCTCGTAGATGTCGAGAATACTGCCTATTGATTTGCAGTTTTTCAGACAGAGGAAATATGAGCGCAGGAGTTCCTGCGCACGCTCTTCCTGGTATTCGGTTATGGCTCCGCGTTTTTTCATAATAGGCGATTTGGCGACGCGCCATAGCAGCCTGTCTGGCTGGTTAAAGATTGGGCCCGATTTATCGGGATTTATCCCGATTAAGCCCGAATCACCCCCAAATAAGCCCGATTCATCGGGAATTATCGGGAATTATCGGGAATAAGCCCGATTTATCCCGATTGAGCCCGAGGTGGGGCTGATAGTGGCTTATACAAAAATACGTAATGGTCGGATAAAGATAAAAACCTGGGGGGCGGCCTATGGTGTAAATTTGTAGGAGACAAACGAAGTAAAACCATAACTATTATACGATAATGTCTGACAGCAAGCCAATTAAAACCAAGCGCGAGGCGGTGTCGGAACGACTTCGGGCGAAGTACCCGGACTCGCAGTTTGACGACGACGAACAGCTTTTCGGTCAAATCAGCGACGATTACGACCAATTCGACGAAAGACTTTCGACGCTTACCAGCGAGAATGAGCGCTATAAAAAGCAGGAGGGGGACCTCGGCAAATTTTTTGCAAGCAATCCCCGTGCCGCCGGATTTCTGACGCGATGGAAAAACGGAGACGACCCCGTAGTGGCGCTTATGCAGATGTATGGCGACGACATAAAAGATGCCATCGACGATCCCGAGCGCCAGGAGGCCATCGCTGCCGCCAACAAGGAATATCTTGAGAGGGTGACTCAGGAGAAACAATATGAAACGGAATACACAGCTAACCTGTCGCAGTCGCTCGAGCATCTGGAAGCCATTCAGAAAGAGGAGGGCCTGAGCGACGACCAGCTCGACGCTGCGATGGAGTGGCTGCTTATGATAATCAAAGACGGCATACAGGGCAAATTCACTCCCGAGACAATCCGCATGGCCATCAAAGCGCAGAACTACGATACGGCAGTGGCCGAGGCGGACCACGCGGGTGAGGTGCGTGGGAAGAATGCCCGCGCCGAGGAGAAGCTCCGCAAACCCAACCGTGGCGACGGCACGCCTCATCTGGAAGGAAAGAATGGGGGCGGCGCAGCGCGGCGTATGCCTGACCTCGGCGCCATCGACCGTTATGGCGACGGCACGATGAACATTTTCGAGCGCGGCGGCGAGAAGCGCACGCCCATCAGGCGATAACCGAACAAGGATTCAACACCTAAACATCAATAATCAAAACCCACATTAACCCAATGGAAACAGTTAAGAAAACAACTCGATTTCTGCTCGGCCTCGCGCTGAGCATGCTCGCTCTGGTGCTCGGAGCAAGCAGCGGCGTCTTCATGGCCGCGGCGAGCGACCTTCCGGATGCGGGCAAGACAGCGGGCGGTGACGCCCCTGGCGGCACCCCCGGCGGAATCGCTACCGAGACCCAGGGCCGCTCCGACGGCGATGCCAATTTCTACATGCAGGAGGTTGACAAGCGCATTGTAAAAATCCGCCCGATGGCAACGCCCATCGACCAGATTTCGCGTTACGCCAAGGCCACCTCCTCAGATTCGTTCGAGGTGAAATACTACAGCGTAGGCACGCGCCCCATCTCCTGCAAGACGAGCAAGGTGCTGACGGCGCAGACCACCGGTGCGTCGGTAACACTTCCCGTGGACGACGCCAACATGTTCACCATCGACGACACCATCCGCGTGGTAGGCGTGAAAGGCAAATATGACAACCGCGGCGTAGCCTATCCGACCGACAGCGACAACGTGCCCGACCTCGTGCTCTGCGTGTGCGGCAAAAATCCCGACACCAACCTGCCGACCGTATACGCCGTAAACGGCGACCTCGACAACACTACCAACGCCGCCACCCTCGTACCCGCTATTCCGGCCGGGACCACCCTGGTGCGTATGGGCAAAGCCTGCGGCGAGCTTGATGTGCAGACTGGTCGTTTCAACAACATTCCCACTCCGGAGGTGCAGTATTGTCAGAACTTCATGATTCAGGTAGAGCAGTCGACCTTCGACAAGCTCGCAGCCAAGGAGGTAAACTGGTCGTTCTCTGATATCGAGGAGGATGGTATCTACGACATGCGACTCTCGCAGGAAAACACCTACCTCTTCGGCGTGAAGAATGTAATCAAGCATGTTGCCAAAGACTACATGAACACCTGGTTTACAGGCGGTATTTGGTACATGGCCGGTAAGGACATCGAGGTGGGCCACTGGGACGCCACCAAGAAACGCGCCGAAATCAGCGACGAAGACCTTGTGGACATCACCAAGGAGCTGTTTGTAGGCACCGGCATCGGCAACAAGCGCAAGATTCTGTTCTGCGGTTCCGACATGCTCGCGGCCTTCTCGAAAATCAAGAGCGAGAAATTCCGCCTGAAAGATACCGTGGAGGTATGGAATCTCAAGTTCAAATCGTGGGACACCGATTTCGGAGAAGTGCTTACCATCCATCACGAGCTGTTCGACGCCAATGGCATGAGCGATTATGGCTTTGCCCTTGATCCCGAATATCTCTCGAAGAAGACCCATGTGTCGTGGGGTCGCAATGTGCTTGACCTCAAGAAGGCCGGCATCCGCAACACCGACGCAGTGGTAATTCAGGAGGTGGCCTGCATCTATCTGCGCTATGCCAAGGCACACGCCCGCATGCGTCTGGCTCAGGCACCCACTACCAGTGGGGCTTCCGAGGGTGCCAATGCCGGCACCGGCGGCAGTGACAACGGCTAAACAAAGACCCGTAATTCTCCCGATAGAAAGGAGGGGTGGACGGCAACACCAACCGCCCGCCCCTCCTTGATAATTTGGGCTGATGGTTTAGGCGACTAAAGCAGACATTGAAGTCATTTTAACTTTTTCTTCAAATGGCTTCGCAAGATATATTCTTCAAGAATTTGGCCTCTTTTTGGCTGATTTCGTCCTCATTTTCGGTCACGATGCCCGCATCGCTCCCTCAATTTCGGATTAAATCCGCTCAAAAACAGTCTCAAATTCTTTTCGAAGAAAAAGTTTAAATGACTTCATTATAAAAACGACAGATACAGCAATGAAGAAATATACAGCGAAAAGCGATGTGAGCCTCAATATAGTGCTGCCCGGCGGCGCGAACAAACGCGTGTCGTTTACGTCGCAGACGGGAGGAGGAAGTGTGTACTACACCGACGACGCCGACGAGCAGAAGGGCCTGGAGAGTCACTACCGTTACGGAAAGCTCTTTGTGTGCGACTCGACATTTACGGACTTTGCTCCGGCCGACCCGATTACGAAGCCCGCACCCAAAGAGGGTGTGGAGCCTAAGATTAAAGAGGTCGAGGTTTCCGACCCGGATGCCGCCAAGAGTTATCTTGCCGAAAACTTCGAGGAGAACCGCACGAAACTTAAGACCGTCGAGGCTATCAAGAAAGCGGCAGCAAGACACGGCATAGTATTTAAAGGTATTTAATATCCAAGATGATATTTCGACTTGAGAAAATATTGCGGGACGTGCGGGTGGCGCTTGACATGAATGATCAGCCGGACGCCCTGCTGCCGGAGTCCGACACCGATACGCTGACGCTTGAACAGTTGATAGCAAGCAAGGTAACGGAGGCTGTGAGGCGTGTGCATATGGCAGCACCGACGCGGTTGCTTGAGTATGGCCACAACTTCGGCGAGGAGATACAGCACCATACGGCCACCGGGGGCTGGATACTGCTCCCGGATGATTTCATGCGGCTGGTAAGTTTCCGCATGAGCGACTGGACGCGCGCACTCGACGAAGCCGCCGAGGCAGGGAGTGTATCGTATAAGCGGCAGCGTTCGGAGTATGGCGGCATACGCGGCAGTGCGACCAAACCGGCGTGCTCTCTGACAATGCGTCCGGAAGGGCTGGCGCTCGAATACCACGGATGCCGGAGCGCGGAGGCGTATGTGGCAGAGGGGGTGTATATGCCGTTGCCGACGATAGACGCCGACGGAGGTGTGGACATCAGCCGGGAGTGTTATCGGGCTGTGGTGTATATGACAGCCGCGTTGGTGCAGACGTCGTTTGGCGATGGGGAGAAGGCGAAGACGAATTATGAGATGGTTAACACATTATTAAACACGACAGGACAATGAATGCCATACCGTTGACAAAGATTGAAGGAGATACGACCGTGAGCCGCAACGCGGCCATGGGCGGCAATGTGCGTGTAGGCGGGAGTGCTCTGATAAAGCACGGGCTACGTGTGGAGGGGTGGGCCGACCTACCCAATATCAAGGGGTGCAACAAGGGGCTGTTCGAGAGTTTCGAAGCCCTGAAGACGGCCTACCCCCAGCCGAAGCCGGGATGGTGGGCGATGACCTATGCGACCACCGGGAGCGGTGAGACGCTTGAGGCGACGTATACGATGTATATGGTCGAGGAGGGTGTGTGGGTAAGCAAGGGAACGACCACGACGCCGCAGGAGTTCGACACCCAGCTATTCCAATATCTGGAAGACTTCGACAATCTGGAGAAGCGCGACGATGAGCTTGCGGCGGCAATCGATGCCGAAGAGGCGGCCCGCAACGCGGCAGACCGGAATCTGGCAGAGAGTATCGCCCAGGAGGTCGCCGACCGCGAGGATGCCGACGCTGCACTTGAGGAGCGCCTTGATGCAGAGGTAACGGCGCGGGCGGAGGCCGACACGGCGCTGGGTGGGCGCATCGATACCGAATCAACCGCACGCGTGGCGGCGGACGAGGCACTCGCCAATGATATTTCCAAGGTGGCCGATGACCTGGCCGAGGAGGCGACAACCCGACTCGACCAGATTACAGCACTCCGCGATGACCTTGAGGCTGAGATGCAAAATTGCCGGGATGCCGACGAGGCACTCGCTGAGGACATCGCCGCCGAGGCGCATACCCGCCAGTCGGAAAATGAGGAGCTCGACGGCAAGATTGCCGAGGAAGTGCGCCGGGCGCAGGCGGCGGAGACGCTTCTGCGCGACGACCTGACGGCGCTTTCGACGGATGCACAGGAAACGGAAAGTAGTCTGAAAGGACTGCGACGGAGCATCGGGATGCCGGGTGGAATCGCGCCGCTTGACTCTGACGGCACGATAGCCTCGCGCTTTATCCCAGGGGCGATGGACGATGTCAAGGCCTTTTCCGGATGCGTCAATTCGTCGATATTTGAGGAGAATGGAGTTCGCTTCTACGAGAGCACGGAGGATACGTCGGCCGCGCCCAACAGCTATGTGGTCTACGATACACACCTGCAGATGTTCCTGCTAAAGCAGTATGCCGGAGGGGGGACGTATGATTTCTACCGCACATGGGGTGATGCCGAATTGTGGAATGATGTGGATGCGGGAAGTCCGCATGACGACAAGGTGTATGTGGACCGCACTACCAACAAGACATATCGCTGGGCGGAGGATTACGGACTTGTAGTAATCGGCACGGATCTCGCCCTGGGCGAGACGGCATACACGGCATATCCCGGCAATCTCGGGGCGCAGTTGGCCCGAGGTCTCTCCGACGAGGTGGCGAGCCGAACGGATGCCGACGAGCTTTTGCAGGAGCAAATTTTCGAGCATCGCCGCGAGTTCCACTATCTCCCGGACAACTTCGCCACGGAGAAGGCGTTGTTCACCGCCGCCGGTACCTACACCATCGGCACCCAGCCTATCAAGCCGGGTGCGCTGCTGCTGGGGTGCGTGGATGAGAGCTGGGGTGTGTACCAGTACGTGTATTTCAACGACGAGGTCGAGATTTCGGCGCAATCCGAGGAGGCCGTGCAGGCGGTTCCGGCATCGGCTCCAACCATCGCACCACCGGCAGTAAAGCATGATGCCAATGTGTCCAATCCCGAGCACTGGGTGCGTCTGGCAACCATCGAGGATGTTGCCGCATTGAAGAAACTTGTGCCCGTCGTCGAGATTACCGCCGACGAGATTGCCGCACTGCTCCCTGCCGATGAGCTCCAGATTGCCACTCTGGAGTTCGATGTCGAAGATGAGGCTGGCGCTGGCGCTGATCAACCCGCAACTTGTGAGGCGCTGGAGCGCTTCCGGACACGCCTCCGTGAAATGCGCGGGCGCTCTGTTTTCAAACCCAAAGAAGTGTATAACCCTAACGACTACATAAACTATGAGCACGAATAAGAAATATGTCGGCGAGGATGCCGCCCGGGCTTTAGCCGCCGGAATAGGCGCAGCCACTCCGCGTACGTGGGATTTGACCCCCGATGACCTTGATTCAGTCACCGAGGCGGAGCAGGACGGGATGGTACTTATGCAGTTTCCCACTCCCGCGAGATTGAAGGCTTCTT
>ENA-UOJG01000797-UOJG01000797.1-human-gut-metagenome-genome-assembly--contig:-C47-NODE-797-length-39183-cov-7.392864_pt1 | contig 39183 bp, 33 predicted proteins | sample MGYA00242340_ERZ723887 | MGnify/ENA metagenome assembly ERZ723887 | reverse complement strand
CATCAGCAGGCCCAGCTTGGCGCTCTCATTGTAGGGATCGTTGGTGCCGCCGAACCACACGTCAGCGGAGGGGTTGCCCTTTTCCTCGGTGATCTTGGCCTGCACTTCGCCGGTGGACAGGCGCAGGTAGGATACCTTGATGCCAAATTCCTTTTCAAAGTTCTTGGCGGCCGCAGCCAGGTAAGGCTCTTCGCAGGAGCCGTATACCGTCAGCTCTCCCTCCGCCTGCGCGGCGGCGACCAGCTCGGGGTCAAAATCTTCCTTGGCGGCGAAAGCGACGCTGGACATGGAAACCAGCAGGGCAAGAGCCAGCAGGAGGGATACGAGTTTCTTCATATTGAGTTACATCCTTTCTTGATAGAACTGCATTGGCCATTTCAATCATTCAATTAAACGGTCAATTTCTGGTCTCATTATACATTCATGCAGCCATTCTGTCAAGCATTTTGGGGTAGTTCTGCCTGATTTTGCTTTCGCGCCGGTTACTTCATGGCGGCCTTGGTGTAGCCGCTGAGCATCTGTTTCTGGAAAATGGCAAACATCACCAGCACCGGCAGGATGGAAATGAGCGCGCCAGCCATGATTTCATGGTAGTTGCGGATGGACTCGCCCGAGAAGGACTGCTTCAGGTGCATCAGTCCCAGCGTCAGCACGCGCACATTGACGCTGTCGTTGGCGATGATGCTGGGCCAGAAGTAGGTGTTCCAGCCGCCGATGAAGGACATGAGCACCATCGTGACCAGCGTGGGCTTGCACATGGGCACCATGATGCGGAAGATCACGCCCAGCTTGCCCATGCCGTCCACGCGCGCGGCGTCCAGATAGCTTTCATCCACGCCCATGAACGCCTGGCGCAGCATGAAGATGGTATAGGGCGATACCGCGCCCACGATGATCAGGCCCAGGTAGGTGTTTTTGAGCCCCGCGCGGGCAATCATCACATACAGGGGCACAAACGTCACCTGGATGGGCACCATCATCGCGCCCAGCACAAAGATGAACATGGCGTGCTTGCCGCGATACCTGCCGCGGGCAAAGGAATACGCGGCCAGGATGCCCGTGCTCAGCTCCAGCAGCATGCTGCCGGCCGTGACGATGGCGGTGTTGAGCATATAGCGCAGGAAGGGCTCCTTGCGCATGACGGTGGCATAGTTGGAAAACTGCCATTTGACGGGCAGCAGGGTCTGGGTGGCGTTGAGCACCTCATCCTCAGGCTTGAGCGAGGTGGACACCATCCAGAAGATGGGAAAGATAAAGACCAGCGTAATCAGCAGCGCAAAGATAAAGCGCACGGTGTTTTTGGCCTGCTTTACGGCGCGCACGTGGGTGTTGAGCGCGTTGCGGTCGTTTACGGTTTTTACAGTCATGCTTCGGCCCCCCTTACGCATCGTAATGCACGTTCTTATTGGTGATGCGGATGGTGGACGCGGTGACCACCAGCAGGATGACAAAGAACAGCAGGGCGTTGACCGACGCGCGATCAATGCGGAAATCACGGAAGGCCAGACGATAGATATAGTACACGAACACCTCGGTGGAATTGTAGGGGCCGCCGCCGGTCAGCACGTCTACCGACTGGAACACCTTCATGGAGGAAATGAACGTGGTGATCAGCAGGAACAGCGTGGTGGGCGACAGCAGCGGCAGGGTGATATAGCGGAAGGTCTGCACGCCGCTTGCGCCATCCAGCTCAGCCGCCTCAAAGTAATCGCGGGAGATGCCCAGCATGGCCGACAGATAGATCATCATGCCGTAGCCCACGCCGTGCCAGCCGGTAAGCACCAGCACGGATACCATGGCCATGCGGCGATCCTCCAGCCAGGGCACGCCCTGCAATCCCATCTTGCGCAGGGTGACGTTGATGATGCCGTAATCGGCGTTGAGCATCCACAGGAAGATCACGCCGCAGGTGGACATGGCGATGTAGCGGGGCATGAAGATGATGGCGCGCATCACGCTGTAGGGCTTGGTGAGCTTTTTGTATAAAAGCGCCAGCAGCATGCCGAAGATCAGCACCATGGCAATGTGGCAAACGGTGTATATGCCCGTCACCTTGAGGGTGTTGAACATGTAGCGCTTGCCCACGGTGCTGGTGAACAGCCAGTTCCAGTTTTTAAAGCCCACATATTCCCAGGTGGGCTTGAGCAGGTTCCAGTTGGTAAAGCTGATCTGCACCAGCTTGCACAGGGGATAATAGGTAAGCACCGCCAGCAGCAGCACGGCAGGCAGGGCGCAGGCCATATCCGACCAGGAATGCCGCTCCTTGAGCACGACCTCATGGTCGCCGATCTTTACGCGGTTGGGATTGCTCTTTTTCATGGTGTTCTCCAAAAAGTTAATTAGTGAAAATTTGGGGTGGGGATGAAAACACAGGAAAAGTCTGATGGAAGGAAGTTTCCTCATCCGTCTCGCTGCGGCTCGACACCTTGTCCCGAGGGAGAAGGCTTTTATAGCTGTGCGGCTGGCAAGCAATGCAGTATGTGATTACATTCTTGCGGCCAAGCAAAAGGCTTCTCCTTGAGGAGAAGCTGTCGGGCTTGTCCCGACTGATGAGGTGTAGCCGCCGAAGCGGCGTTGCCTTTTAATTAGTCATGATAACGGCTACTTCGTAGCCTACACCTCACCACCGCCTGCGGCGGCGCTATGACTCAAGAAAGAAACGTCACCCTCGTTTCCCCTCCCCCGCATAAAAGCGGCCCTGCCCCGCTTGAACAGGGCAGGGCCGCCAGGATGCAGGCGATTAAATTAGTTCTGATCCGCGAGGTATTCGTTCATTTCTTCGATCATCATTTCCCAGGCGGTATCCACGTCCAGCTGACGCTCCACCATGATCTGACCCATGTAGTTTTCAAAGATGTCGCCCACGCTGTCAAAGGCCGCGCTCTGGGGCTTCTTCTCAAAGCTGCTCAGATACTTGATCACGGGCGGCATGGCGGGCATGGCCTCGTAGAAGCGCGCCATATCGGCCTCGTTCTCCAGGCAGCTCATGCGGGTGGGGAAGTAGGAGGTGGCGATGCAGAAATCGATGGTGTACTTGCCGCTGGTGAACCAGTTGATGAACTGGAAGGCGGCGTTCTTGATCTGCTGATCGTTGTTGGCGGGGATGATGAAGGTGCCGCCGGCAACCAGCTGGTTGTTCTTGCCCGTCTTCATGGCCGGGGGAACCGCCATGGCCACGGTGAACTCGGACTTGGACTGCAGGTTGTCATAGTTGGCGGTGGTGTAGAGCATGATGCCGGCGCTGTCGCCGCCCGTGAAGGCCGCGCGGCAGGAGGAGGCGTCATGGAACCAGTTGATCCAGCCCTTATCGGTCCACTCGCGCATCTGGCGGGTAACGGCCAGCGCGTCCTCGGTGTCCAGACCGGTCACTTCTTCGCCCTTTTCATTGGTGGTGATCATGTAGGCGTTCAGGTTGCTGTAGATGGGATAGAAGTAGGCGTTGTCCCACTCAGGCAGGGAGATGGCGGGCTTGCCGGTGGCGGTGAACACCTTTTCCAGGTAAGCGTCCATATCCTCCCACTTTTCGGGGAAGGTGATGTCCAGCTCCTTGAGCAGGTCGGCGTTGTAGTACGCCACCTGGCCGGACTGCATCACGGGGAAGGCCACCTGATGGCCGTCCACCTGCATGGCGTCCAGGAAGCCCTGCACGAAGTCGCTCATATCCACGCCGTAATGGGCGATATAGGGATTCAGGTTTTCAATCACGCCGTTGTCGGCATAGGCCTTCAGACGGGGCACGTTGATGAAGGCGCAGCCAGGCACGTCCACATTGGCCACGTTGGCGGCGGCCAGGGCTTCGTTTACCTTGTTGTAGCTGGCGTAGTATACCGGCTCGATGGTGATGAGGGGATGCTCGGCTTCAAATTCCTTGATGATGCGCTGAAGCAGATCGGCGTCGTCATCATCGTTGAGCGTGTGCCAGAAGACCACCTTGGTGGGCTCGGTCACGTCGTAGTTGATTTCATCGGCGGCAGCGATACCGGCCATGCCTAGCAGCATGATCGCGGCGAGCATGAGGGACAACAGTTTTTTCATTTTGAGAAGCTCCTTTACATTGTTATGATCGGCGCTTGTCGCGCATTTTATTGGCTATATTATACTGGTTTCATTTACATATGTCAATCGTTTTATTCCACATTGCACAACTTTAATTTTTGTTTTGCCGATCGCTATCTATTATTTTGCACCGTATGGTAAGTGTATCGTTTTTCTTGACAGGGCCGCCTTTGTGCTTTATGCTATGCTTAGCGATTGCAGGAAGGCGAGAGAAAAAAATGATTGATTTTCGTATTTTATCCCCGATGGAGAAGGTATTTCTGGATACCGCGCCTGCGGCGGACGCGCGGCAAACCCGCTTTGAGGGCTTTCAAAACGAGTGCGTTTCCTTTCAGGCGGCGGTGATGAGCGACGACGCGCCCGCTCGCCTTCCGGTGATGCTGCGGGCGCAATCGCCCCTGGGCAGCCGCGTGCGCGTGCGGAGCGTGCGCAGCGTGCCCGTCACGCTGGCCACCCTGCCCGGCGCGGACGATAACTATTTGCGCAAAACCCCCGGCCTGTACCCCGATCTGCTCAGCGACCGGCTGCGCACGCACCTGCAAGCCGGGCTGTGGCACGCCTTCTGGGTGGAGGTAACGCCCGAGGGTGCGGCCGCGGGGAACTATGAAATCCAGCTGCAGCTATTGCACGCGGACACGGGCGAGGTGCTCAGCCAGGCCAGCGCGTGCGTGCGCATTCTGCCCGGCTTTCTGCCCGAGCAGATGCTGCGGCGCACCAACTGGTTTCACAGCGACTGCCTGGCGCAATACTATCGCGTGCCCGTGTTTTCCGCCGAGCATTGGCAGCTGATCGAGCGCTTTATGGCCGTGGCCGCGCGCCGGGGCGTCAATATGATTCTGACCCCGCTGTTCACCCCGCCGCTGGATACCGCCGTGGGCGGCGAGCGCCCCACGGTGCAGCTGGTGGGCGTGCGCCAAAGCCCGGAGGGCTGGCAGTTTGATTTTTCGCTTCTGCGCCGCTGGGTGGCCGCGGCGCGGCGCGCGGGGATGGAATACTTTGAAATGTCGCACCTGTTCACGCAGTGGGGCGCGCTGCATGCGCCCAAGATCATGGCGGATACGGACGCGGGCCCGGTGCGCGTATTCGGCTGGGAAACCGCCGCGTGCAGCCCGGAATACGCGGGCTTTCTGCGTGCGCTGCTGCCGCAGCTGATGGACGAGCTGCGGGCGCTGGGCATTGCGGATCATACCTATTTTCATATTTCGGATGAGCCGTGCGAATCCATGCTGGAGGATTACGCCGCGGCGCGCGCTTTGGTGGCGCCCTATGTGGATGGCTGCCCCATCATCGACGCGCTGTCGAGCCTGAAATTCTACGCCTCGGGAATCGTCAAAAAACCCATTCCCGGCATCAACCACCTGCAGGAATTTGTGGATGCGGACGTGCCTGGGCTATGGACGTATTACTGCGTCAGCCAATATAAAGATGTAAGTAATCTGTTCATGGCCATGCCTGCCGCGCGCACGCGCATGCTGGGCGCGCAGCTATACAAATATGATATCGAGGGCTTTTTGCAATGGGGCTACAATTTCTACAATTCACAATACTCGCTGTACCCCATTGATCCCTACGCGGCGACGGACGCGGACGGGGTTTTCCCCGCGGGCGACGCGTTTCAGGTATATCCCGGCGCAAACGGGGAGCCGGAGGAATCCATTCGCCTGCTGCTATGCCACATGGCCATGCAGGATCTGCGCGCGCTGCGCTGGCTGGAATCGCTGACCAGCCGCGCGCATGTGCTCTCGCTCCTGTCCGATTGCACGGGCGGCCCGCTGACGCTGGTGGAGTATCCGCGCAGCGCGGACTTCTTTGTCCGTCTGCGCGCCGCCGTGAACCGCGAAATATTGGAGCGGAAAGGGATTGCGTTTCATTCTTAAGCCATAGCGCTGCCGCTGTGTACCCCGCGGCACAACCATCATGGAAAACGAAAAGTTGCCTGGGTGGGAGCTTGCTCCTAACCAGGCAGCTTCAGTTTTTTTACGGAGACAACGGGTGGTCAGAACCACTTAAATTCAACTGACTTTTACGTCACAACGCAGCCTTCCTTGTTCCTTTCCTTGTACGCCCCGCGCCTTACTTTGCCAGCGCGTTTTCGGTCTGGCTCACATGCTGGCTCAGCGAGGTCAAAAAGGCCGGCAGCGCAGCCGTGCGCACGGCGTCCTCCTGCCCCAGATATTCCTTGCAGCACAGCAGCATATCGCCCACCGCGTGGCTTAGCTCATCGTAGCGCAGCAGCGCCATATCCAGCCGCACGCGCAGACGATCGCCCTGCACCTGCGGATCGTTGCCAATCGCGCGATCCATCAGCGCGTCAATGCCCGTCAGCATGCGCTGCACATCGGGATCGCCCAGCGCGCCCGCCTTGACGGCAATCTGATTGCGCAGCGCCGCCGCGTCCTCGCCCGCAGGCCTGATGGGGCTTTCGCAGGCAACGCCCTCGGCTTCCAGCTCCCGGCAGATTTCCGCCACCAGCTCCGGGCGCTTTTTCAGCAGGGAGCGGTACTTGTTCTGATACCGCAGCATCCGCGCGTGATCGCCCTGCGACAGCGCCATCACGCACGCGCGCACCGATTGCCCCTGCGCCCGGGCGCGCAGCACGGATTTGAGCAGGCTGCGCACCTCGGCCTCGGTAAAGGTTTCAAAGGGCTGGGCGCGGCGCAGGGTATCGCCCTCCTGCCCGCGCAGCTGCATGTAGTAGTAATTGCGCACGCTGTTGGGCTTGCGCCCCAGGCGGCCGCCCATCTCCTCAAACACGCTGCGCAGCGGCTGACCGCTGGCGTTGGCGCGCTGAATCTCGCGCCACAGCTGATCGATTTCATCCTCGCGCCAGCCGGAGCGCGGGCCCCTCACCATCGTCTGTTCCATTGTTTTCCCCTCCATTATGGCGTCCTTACTCCACATAGTATGCACACCTGCCCGGGCGGATATGCGTAATCATACGGCATAAAAAAGACGAAACAGAAAATTTTGTTAATAATTTGTGAACGAATGCAACAAATCTATCATGTATTTCGTCTATATGGGTGAGGTGATGAAAATGCTGTATCAGTATCCCTTTGATTACCGGCGAGGAATCAGCATGGATCCCGCTATGTGCTGTGTCAATCTTTATGGTCATGATTACCGCCTGACGCAGCAGGAGTATTTGCTTTTTGATGAATTGCTTAAAAGCGCCCTGACCTCGTGCAGCCGCGGGCAGCCCGTGCGCGCCATGAGCCGGGGCGAGCTGCTGCGCACCGCCTGGGGCAGCGCGTCGGATTATGAGACCCGCACGGTGGATGTGCACGTGCAGCGCCTGCGCGCCAAGCTGGGCAACGATGTGATCAGCACGGTATACCGCAAGGGATACTGCCTGAACCCCACCGCGCTGGGCCGTCTGGCCCGGACGATGTAATAACGCGGAAGACGAGGGGAACGAGGGGAACGTTACTTTCTTCGGTCATAGCGCCGCCGCAGGCGGCTGAGGGCGCGCAATTTTGCAAATTGCCGCCCGAAACCCGCGCTTGCCGTAAGGCAGTAGCGCGGGGCGTACAAGGAAAGTAACAAAGAACCTGTGTGTGACGTAAAAGCTGCTTGTGTTAAACTGGGTGTGGCTCTAGCCATCTGCGGGGCAGGTGAAAGTTGAGTGCGGAAACCGAGCGCAATGATTGGTGACAGTTGGCAAGAGCATCCACCAAAAGCCTTCTCCCAAGCACGAGGGATGAGAGAGAACCCGACACTTTGCTCATATTGGAAAACACAGCCAAGCAAAGGAGACTTTCCATGAAAAAGCATCTATGCCTGTTTGTTTTGCTGCTGCTCGCCCTTGCCCTGCCCTGCGCGCTGGCAGACGCGACCGTGCCGCAGGAGGTGCTTGACCTGTGCGCCACTGCGCATCCGAGCTACACCGTGGCTGCGGCCGACGGGGCGGCGGGGCAGTACGCGCTGGTATTGACCAACGGCAGCGAGAACCGCCTGTGCATCGCCGAGCGTGAAGCGGGCGGGGATTACGCGCTGACCATCGACAATCCCACCGCACTGCGGCAGGGTGAGGATATCCCCGAGCTTCTGATCGACGCCGCCGGGGACGCGCTGTTTTACACCTATCACGGCGGAGAAGACGGTCAATACGAATACGCCGAATACACCTATCACGCCGTCAAGCAGAATGGCGCGTGGGGCACGGTGGATATGACCATGCGCTACTCTCACGAAGAACTCGCCGCCTGGGTACAGGATGGCAAGCTGCACCGGTCTGTCTCATATTTCAACAAAGAGGATAACCTTCTTGGCCAGGATACCTACCTTCCACTGCCCTTGGCTGGGCTGAATGATCAGCTGACGCTGGCGGACTTCGACATCTCCCTGATCAGCGAATATGCCGATCCTCCCGAGGCAATGATACGCGCGGCGCTGAGCCTGCCCGAGGATGCAACCCTTGAACGTGTGAGCCACAGCCCCACCCTGTTCGCCCAGTATACTGCGGCGGATGGCGCGCGCTATGTAGCCGCATGCACCTATGACGAGCAGGAAGGCTATCGCATATCGCGTTCACAGCCGCTGCCTGACGGATGGAGCCTGGACAGCTTCCATTCTTGGAGTTCACCACTCTTTATCAGCAACAATAAGCAGGACGTTATTTATTCGTTTAGCTTAGATCACAATGGCGCATGGCTGCTTTCTGTGGTGCAGACATCAAGTGAAATTTTCCATGTATTTCCCAATGCGATTATGCCTTCTGACGGCGGCAATATCCTCTATGCCGGCGATCTGCCCGATTTTGATCTGAGCACGGTCGATCTGGCCGACCTGCCCAAATCGCAGGCTGAAGTCTTTGCCGCCATGGACAGCACCAACTGGCGCGTGGTCAACAATCCCATTCCTACCGATCGGCTGCGCCTGCGCGACGCGCCGGGCGGCAAGGAGCTGGGACGCTATTATAACGGCACGCCCGTGCAGGTATTGGGCGAGGAGGGCGAGTGGTCGCATGTGCGCATCGGCCACGTGGAGGGCTACATGATGACCGCCTACCTGGCTCCCGGCGATCAGGGCGTGGAGGTGCGAGGCGTGCAGCTTTCTGTGCGCGAGGAGCTGGTTGGCCAGGACATTCCGCTCTATACCCAGCCCGATGAAAGCTCGGCCGTGGTGGCTCAGGTGCACAATCCTGGCCATATGCCTTGGGACGGCGAGCTGTTCTGCGGCACTGCCGGGGATGGATGGATTCACGTTCTCTCGCTGCGCGATGGCATTTCGGGCTACATTCAGGAGAAATACCTGTGGGCCGGGAATGGATGATGGAGGACGGGGGTACGAGGAGACAAAGGGGACGTTACTTTCTTCAGTGAAGAAAGTAACAAAAAACCTGTGTTGTAGACGTAAAAGATACTTATTTTAAGCTGGAAGGCGGCACTGCCGCCTTCCAGTTTTATTAACTTGACTTTCACGTCACAACGCAGCCTTCTTTGGTACTTTCTTGGGCTCCAAGAAAGTAACGTCCTCCCCCGTCCCCCTCCTCCTCCTCACTCCGCAAAGTTCAGCGCGGAGTCAGGGTCGGGAATGTTGATAAAGGAATCAGGCACATCGCCCACAATGATGCTCTCGGCAATAAGAATCTGCGTCTGCACGTCCACAGCCTTGGCGCCGGTGGGCAGCACCAGGCGCACCACCGCCCGCATTTCCAGCCAGATCTTGTGCCGGGTCTGGTTGATGCCCGCGGCCTCAAACTCGGTGGCAAAGGCCGCGCTGACCGAGCCCACGGGCGACAGCCGCACGGGCACGCGCGGGCCCAGGGAGGAAAAGAAGGGCGCCTTGAGCGCCGCGCCCAGCGGCACGGCAATCGACGCGCTGTCGCGCGTTTCCAGCGCGCTCTGCGCCCGCAGCGCCACGGATACCGCCAGCTCGTTCATGCGCGCCGTGTTGGCTGCCAGCATCGTGATGCGCCCCGCGCCGTCCGTGCGCACGGTGATCAAATCCTCATACGCCGCGCCCGATTGCAGCGATTCCCGCACAGCCTCGTTCATCGTTTCCACCGCAATGGCATAGGCTTTGGCGTAGGCCGTATTTAAAATCACCTGCGTGAGGCTCTTTTCCAGCAAAAGGTAGAGCACCGAGCCCAGCAGCGCAATCAGCAGCAGGATGCGCAGCGCGCGGCGCAGACGCAATCGGCGGGCGGAGCGTTTGGCCATGATGTTTTACCTTCCCTTCCAGTCTGTGACATTGCGGTGCGGCGGGAAATATGCTATGATAGATAGGCGAATCATCTGATTTTAAAGGAGGCTTTGCGGCCTTTTATGAAAAAATTCCTTTCCCGCGTCCATTCAGCATATGACGCGCCCTCCCCTGCTGATGCCCGCGAAACGCGCAGCATTTTCAAGCCCCGCATGCGCCGGCCCAATTTCCTCGCCTCCGTGGTGGTCAATACCATCCGCGCGCTGGCACTGATTGTGCTCATCCTCATGCTGGCGGGCGCAGGCGCGGTGGTGGGCATTGCCCGCGCGTATGTGGATACCGCCCCGTCGCTGGATCTGACGCTGATTGACGATCAGGCGCAGACCTCGTTTATCTATGACGCGCAGGGCAACCTGATTACGGATTACAAGGGCACCGAGGACCGCGTGATGGTGTCCATATCGCAGATGCCCATGCGCCTGCGCAACGCCTTTGTGGCCGTGGAGGACGCGCGCTTTTACACCCACAACGGCATTGACGTCAAACGCATTATCGGCGCGTTTGTTAAAAACTTTGTCAGCGGCAGCCAGCAGGGCGGCAGCACCATCACCCAGCAGCTGATTAAAAACACCATCCTGTCCAGCGAGCAAAGCTATAAGCGCAAGATCCAGGAGGCCTACCTGGCCATGCAGCTGGAAACCCAGTACAGCAAGGAGCAGATCCTGGAAAGCTACCTGAACACCATCTACCTGGGCGAAAACTACTACGGCGTGTATACCGCCGCGCGCGGCTATTTCGGCAAGGAGCTGTATCAGCTGTCCCTGCGCGAGTGCGCCATGCTGGCCGGGCTGTGCACCAATCCCTACTATTACAATCCCCGCCGCAATTACTACACCCGCACCTCCGAAACCACCGATTACGCGGCCATCACCAATACCCGCACGGATTACGCCCTGCGGATGATGTACGAAAACCAGTTTATCACCTATGAGGAATATGTGGCCGCGCTGGAGCCCTCCACCGCCACAGTGCTGCGGCAGTCCCCCGACGCGGGCAGCACCTATAACTACATCTATTATGTGGAATACGCCGTCAACGATGTGGTGCAGACGCTGCTCAAGCTCAACAACCTGGAAAATACCTCCTATAACCGCAACCTGATGGAAAACGAGCTGCGCACGGGCGGCTATCATGTGTACCTGTGCCTGGATACCGAAATCCAAAAGACGGTGGAGGATACGCTGTACAACTACCAGAGCTATCCTTCCCTGCGCGACCCGGCGGATAAGATTTACCGCGCCCGCAACGCCGACGGCACCTATGACGAGATCCTCCAGCCCCAGGCCGCGGCCGTGGTGCTGGATTACCGCACGGGCGAATTAAAGGCCATTGTGGGCGGCCGCACGCAGCCCACCCGCCGCAAGACGCTGAACCGCGCCTCGGATATGAACATGCCCGTGGGCTCGTCCATCAAGCCCATCTCGGTGTACGCCCCGGCCATTGAAATCAGCAAGCTGGGCGGCAGCGCCGTGGTATACAACATGCCCCTGCCCATCAAGGGGTATCTGGACGCCAACCGCCGCCCCACCTGGCCCAAGAACTACGGCGGCTCCAGCTATCGCGGCCCCGAAACGCTGCGCACCGCGCTGGTAAAAAGCGATAACACCGCCGCGGCCTATGCGCTGATGAACTATGTGGGCACGCAGAACTCCGCCAATATCCTGCGCGCGCTGGGCGTATCGGATAAGCACATCAACGAAACGCCCTTCGGCCTGGCGCTGGGCTCCAGCGGCCTGTCGCCGGTGGAAATGGCCGTGGCCTTCGGCGTGCTGGGCAACGGCGGCGTGTATCAATCGCCCATCACCTTCCTTGGCATCGCGGACAGCAGCGGCAACGTCATCTATGACGCGCACGCCAACCAGACCAGCTATCAGGTGTTCAGCCCCGCGACGGCCTACCTGACGGTGGATATGATGAAGGAGGCCGTCAGCAGCGGCACGGGCACCAAGGCCAAGATCAGCGGCCAGACCGTGGCGGGCAAGACGGGCACCAACTCCGACCAGAAGGGCGTGTTCTTTGCCGGCATGACGGGCTGGTACTGCGGCACGGTGTGGATCGGCCACGACAACTACAAGGCATTGTCCTCCAAGACCACGGGCGGCAACAGCGCCGCGGCCCTGTGGCAAGCCTTCATGAGCCAGATTCACAAGCAGAAGGGGCTGTCCAACCGCGATATCCTGGAGGGCTCAGCCTCCGATTACGGGCTGGTGCGCGTGACCACCTGCGGCGTAAGCGGCCAGCTGGCCACCGACGCCTGCCGCAAGGACGCCAACGGCTACAAGGTGTACACCGATTATTGGCCGCGCGAGGGCGCGCCCACCACCTATTGCCAGATGCACCACGAGGTATCGCTATGCACGGTATCGGGCGGGCTGGCCACGCAGTACTGCCCCTCGGTGCAGACGGCGGGCATCATCACCCTGCCGCAGGGACACCCGCTGTATGATTTTATCGGCACGCAGTACGACGATGTGCTGACCAAGTATCTGGGCGATTTTGCCGCCCTGCGCCTGACAAACGATACCAACTACAACAATGTGCTCCTGTCCTCGCTGACCTGCACGGTACACAATGCGGGCAGCACGGGCGGCGGCGCGCCCACCGTGACCGATCCGCTGGTGCGCGATCAGCTATTGCCCGACGCGCGGACGCTGCTCAGCTCCGCCCAGTCGCAGCTGGCCGCCCTCAGCCCCGATCATCCCGGCTACGCCGCGCTGCAGGCAGCCATTTCTAACCTGAACACGGTCATCAACTCCGCCCCCGACGCGGCCGCCCTGTCCGCCGCCATGGGCGCGCTGACCCAGGCCATGGCCGGAGCGCGCTAACCCCAGATAACAACCAATCGCCCGGCCTGGAGCCTTGCTCCTGCCGGGCGATTTGACGTAAGAAAGGATTTTTCTTCCTTTGTAAAATAAAAAAGCCGCCGCTTTTATGCGGATCGGCTTTTTTATTGGGGCACGATTATTAGGCCTCGGCGCTTGCGCTGACGCTGGGCAGCGCGCGGACAACCTTGCCGCTGCGCAGGCAGCGAGTGCACACATTCAGGTGCGTAGGACGGCCATCGACCAGCACGCGAACGCGCTGAACGTTGGGAGCGTACATACGACCGGTCTTGTTTTCAGCATGGCTGACGCGATTGCCGTTCATCAAACCCTTGTTGCAGACTTCACAGTACTTGCCCATTTTTTACACCTCCCTGTCGGAGATTGCCTTACGTCACGCGGCAGGGCCGCGGGAAAGCCTCTTATGACAGCTTGACCATTTTACCATAGGAATAGAACAATTGCAAGTCTTTCCTTAAAATTTTTGTAAAGCTTGTGCTTTTGCGGCGAATTTCCTGCAAAAACGCCCCTTCCGGCTTATAGCCGCAGGCCCTTCACATCCTTCACGCGCGATAAAATGACGCTGCTCTCAATGCGCTCCACGCCGGAAAGCTGATCCAGCACCTCGCGCGTCAGCGTTTCCAGCTCCTCCTGACTGGCGGCCACAGCGTGCACATGCAGGCGGCATGCACCCGTCACGCGGTAAATCTGGGTGATGCTCGGACAATCCTGAAGCGCCGCGATCACGCGCGGCAGGGCCTCGGGGCGCGTTTCAATCTCATAATAGCAGGATACGGCGCTGCCCAGCCGCTGGGGATTGACGATGACCGTGTAGCCCTCGATCACCCCGCGCTGCTCCAGCGCGTCCATGCGGTTTTTGATGGCCACGCGCGACAGCCCCAGCCGCTCGCCTAACTCGGAGTAGGTGTAGCGCGCGTTCTGCGTCAGCAGATCCAGCATTTTGCGATCAATCTCATCCAGTCCGCTCAGATACATGGCCATCCCTCCGCGATGTTGCTGGGCTGATTATAGCACAGTTTTTCATTGATTTCAATATGTAATTTGCAGCTTGCGTTTTGCAATTGCGCATGCTATAATGAGCGCTGAAAATGCCACCCTGGAGGGAAAATCCATGTATCGAGATCTGACGCGCGGGCCGATTTCGCGCTCGCTGATCCTGTTTGCGCTGCCGATGATGGCAGGCAACCTGCTGCAGCAGTTCTATAATATTGCCGATACGCTGATTGTCGGGCGCGCGCTGGGGGCGGGCGCGCTGGCTGCGGTGGGCTCCGCCTACACGCTGATGACCTTTCTGACCTCCGTCTTTTTGGGCTTGTCCATGGGTGCGGGCGCGCTGTTTTCCATCTATCAGGGGCGCGGAGATCAGCCTGCCCTGCGCGCGGGCATTGCGCACGCGCTGGTGCTGATTCTATCCGTCACCCTTGTGATAAACGCCGCTGTTTACGCATTTTTGCCGCAAATTCTGGCCTTTTTGCGCGTTCCGGCCGAGGTGTGGGATGGCATGCAGACGTATCTGCTGATCATCTTTGCCGGGCTGCTGGCTACCTCGATCTATAATTATCTGTCCTGTCTGCTGCGCGCGCTGGGCAATTCCACCGTGCCGCTCCTGTTCCTGGCCATATCGGCGCTGCTCAATATGGCGCTGGATTTACTGTTTGTGCTGGGGCTGCACTGGGGCATTGCCGGGGCGGCATGGGCGACGGTTATCGCGCAGTATATATCAGCTGCCGGGTTGAGCCTTTATGTGCTTGCAAAATGCAAGGAATGGCTTCCCAAACGCGCTGATTTTCGCTACAATCGCGGCGTAATGCGCGAAATTCTCAGCCTTTCCTGGCTAACCTGCGCGCAGCAATCGGTGATGAACTTCGGCATTCTGATGGTGCAGGGGCTGGTGAACAGCTTTGGCGAGACGGTGATGGCCGCCTTTGCCGCGGCGGTCAAGATCGACACCTTCGCCTACCTGCCCGTGCAGGACTTTGGCAATGCGTATTCCACCTTTGTGGCGCAGAATTTCGGCGCGGGCGATTCCGCGCGTATCCGTGCGGGCACGCGGCGGGCGTTTTTGATCAGCACGGCGTTCAGCCTGGCGACATCGGCGCTGGTATGCGTTTTCGCCGCGCCGCTGATGGGCGTCTTTGTCAGCGCTGATGAGACGGCCGTGATTGCCAGCGGCGTGCGCTATCTGCGCATCGAGGGCGCATTTTATGCGGGCATCGGCTGCCTGTTCCTGCTGTACGGCTATTTCCGCGCTATTCAGCAGCCGGGCATGTCGGTGGTGCTGACGGTGATCTCCCTGGGTACGCGCGTGGCGCTGGCCTATCTGCTCTCAGCCGTCTGGGGCGAGGCCGGCATTTGGGCCGCCATCCCCATCGGCTGGATCCTGGCCGACGCCGTTGGGCTGCTGCGGATGCGGCGGAGAAATTGAGGGGGGACGGTACTTTCTTGGAGCCATAGCGCCGCCGCAGGCGGCTGAGGGCGCGCAATTTTGTAAATTGCCGCCCGAAACCCGCGCTTGCCGTAAGGCAGTAGCGCGGGGCGTACAAGGAAAGCACCAGAGAAAGCTGCGTTGTCCGCTGCCACGGGGGCATAGTTGGGTGCGGGAATCGGGCACGGCGGGGTGCGTTAGTTGGGGTAGAGCATCCATGTGGCATAAAAAGCGCCGACAAATAAAAACGCTGTCTGGATAAAACCAAACAGCGTTTTTTTAACCATTTTTTCAGCTCTTTTATTTGCAGTTCAGCGCCGCCAGCGTCCGCAGGTCGCCCATGATCAGCTCCTTGCTGATATGCTCGCCCGGCGCGTATTCCAGGATCCACTCGGCGTTGGGCGCGGTGCGGTTGGTCAGCAGCAGCAGCTCGCACATTTCCTCAGCCGTGTAGTAATTGCCCGGCTCGAACATCGGGCGATGGCTATCGGCGCTGCCGTTGTTGTTATGCAGATGGAAGGAATGAATGCGCGTGCCCAGCGTGCGCAGCACATGGGGCACATCCCAGTGGTTGATAAAGGCGTGGCCGATATCAATCAGCGAGCCCACCTCGGCAGGCAGCTGCTCAAACAGCGCCAGGTACTGATCCTGATCAAAGAGCACGCCGCTCTTAGTGCGCACGCCCACGTTTTCCACCGTCAGGTTGATCTTGCGCTCCACCGCCATGTTGGCTACGGCCTGGATGGCCTCGGTGGCATAGCCGCGCAGGGTATCCTTATCGGCCTCGGGGATGTTCTGCATATGGTGGGTATGCAGCACGATGGAGCGCGCCCCAAACTCCTGATACACATCAAACGCGCGCCGCCAGCAATCCAGAAAATGACGGCGCTCCTCGCTATCGGGGCCGGAGGCAGCCTCGCAATCCACAAACGGGCCGTGGAAGGTCAGCGGCACATCGGCCAGCCGCGCCTTCTGCAGCGCCTGCTTGGCCATGAAATCGGGCTTATCGGTGTAAATGGCCAGCTCCACGCCCGTGCTTGCCTCGCGGACGGAGCGAACCACGTCCAGCAGGAAATCATAGTCGTCATAATGGATACAGTAGGCAGCGTTGATAATTTGATGCATAAAAGCTATACTCCTTTCCGATTTCAGCAATCGGTTGATTGTGCTTTAGTGTCCTTCAGCATAAGCTCACGCAGCGTTACGCCGCTCAGGTATCCGCGCACCACATCCTCCAGCCCCTGCCACAGCGGCAGCGTGGGGCATTGTCCGCTGCGGGGACAGGCGTTTGGCGCGTGCTCCAGGCAGGCAACTGGGGCAAGCGAACCCTCGGTGACGCACAGAATTTGATACACCGTGTATTCCTGCGGCGCCTTCAGCAGGCGATACCCGCCCTGATGCCCGCGCACGGCGCGCAGAAGCCCGGCCTGCGTGAGCTGAAGGGCGATCTGCTCCAAATACTTTTTGGATATTTCTTCGCGCTGCGCCGTATCCTTCAGGGCCACATAGCCCTCGCCCTGGTGGACGGCGATGTCCAGCATCATGCGCAGGGCATAGCGGCCCTTGGTGGAGATTTTCATATCGGTCAACTCCCGAACAAATCACTCAATTATTATCATACCATAGATTGGCCGGATTAGCAAGTGCATGCAAATCCTATAAAGCCTATTGATTTAATAGGCATATGTGCTATAATATTGCGGCAGCCCGCCGGTTCGGGCCGCGCGCAACGCATTATTCCTACGGGAGGAACGCCATGAAAAAGTATTTTGCTCTTGCCCTGCTGCTGATCCTGACGGCCCTGACCGGCTGCTCCGCGCAGCAAACGCAGGCAGATTTTACCATTTCACGCGATCAATTAACCGCCGAGCCGCTGTTTGCGGATGTGAAGCAGGGCAAAACGGCCATGCAGATCATCGCCCTGCTGGATGCGGACGGCACGCCCCGCCTGGCCTACAATACCTGCCAGGTGTGCGCCGGCTCGCCCTACGCCTACTTTGCCTATCAGCAGGGCGCGCTGGTGTGCCAGAACTGCGGCAACGCCTTTGACCTGTCCTCCGTCGGCCAGGCGGCGGGCGGCTGCAATCCCCTGCCCGTGACGGATTACCAGACCGACGCGGACATCATTACCATTCCCACTGCGGCGCTCAAGCAGGCCAGCGCCGCCTTTGCCAACTGGAAGAAGGGCCTGCAATGAGTGCGACGACCAAACGCCTGATCATCGGCGGCATGACTTGCCCCCACTGCCAGGCGCGCGTGCAGCAGGCGCTGCTGGGCGTGCCCGGCGTGGCGCGCGCGCAGGTGAGCTATGATCGCGGCACGGCCGATGTAACGCTGGATCCGGAGAAAGCAACGCTTGCCGCCCTGCGCGCGGCCATCGAGGGCGCGGGCTATCGCCTGCTGGACGCGCCCGAGCGCACAAGCCTGCTGCGCGCGGCAGGGTATCTGCTGCTGATGGCGGCGCTGTTTATGCTGCTGCAAGCCACGGGGCTGCTCAATCGCCTGGCCCCCGGCCAGCTGGCGCAAAGCGGCATGGGCTATGGCATGCTGTTCCTGGTGGGATTGATGACCTCGCTACACTGCGTGGCCATGTGCGGCGGCATCAGCCTGTCGCAATCGCTGCCGGGAGGGCAGGCGCAAGCCAAGTCCTCCACCCGGCAGGCGCTGACCCCGGCACTGCTGTACAACGCGGGGCGGGTGATCTCCTATACCCTCACGGGGCTGATCTTCGGCACGCTGGGCATGCTGTTTGGCGCGGGGCTGGATACCTCGCTATCCGTGCTGGCGCAGGCGGCGCTCAAGGTCGTGGCGGGGCTATGCATGCTGGCGATGGGGCTAAACCTGCTGGGGCTGTTTCCCGCCCTGCACAGGCTGCGGATGCGCCTGCCCCGCCTGCCAAAGCGGCTGCGCCCGCGCGCCCCGCTGACGGTGGGGCTGCTCAACGGCCTGATGCCCTGCGGCCCGCTGCAAGCCATGCAGTTAGCCGTGCTATCCAGCGCAAGCCCGGTGCGCGGGGCGCTGTCCATGCTGGCCTTCAGCCTGGGCACGGTGCCGCTGATGCTGGGGCTGGGGTCGCTGGTATCGCTGCTGGGGCAGCGCTTCCGGCGTGCCGTCACGGTGGGCGGCGCGGTGCTGGTGGCCGTGATGGGGCTATCCATGCTCTCCCAGGGCGCGGCGCTGGCCGGCATGCTGCCCGCCGCCGCCCAGCCGGGCGTGCAGGCGCAAGCCGAGGCCGGGGTGCAGGTGGTGCGCAGCACGCTCCTGCCCAATAGCTATCCCAGCATCACCGTGCAGGCCGGCGTGCCCGTGCGCTGGGAGATCGACGCGCCCAGCGGCAGCATCAACGGCTGCAACAACCGCCTGATCATCCCCGCCCTGGGCATGGAATACACCTTCCACACGGGCAAGAACGTGATCACCTTCACCACGGAGCACTCCGGCACGCTGCCCTATACCTGCTGGATGGGCATGATCCGCGGGGTGATCACAGTGGAAGACCCTTTAGAAAGCACCGCAGCAAGCTAAAGCAATGCCTGCCGCTGAAAGTCAGCTAAAGCAGTCTTTCAGCGGAAAACGTCATTTTCTTGTGAGCCAAAGGCTCACGGGCAGAAAATGACATAGGAAGCAGCCTAACGGCTGCTCCTCGCGCCGGCGGCATCGCCGCTTTCGTGGCTTCGCCAAGTTGCTTGACTGCCGATGCCGCGCAGATCAGGCGAAGCCTGCGCCGCCGCTGCGGATTAATAGCGCCGCCAAAGGCGGCTGAGGGCAGGCGATTTTGCAAATCGCCGCCCGAAACCCGCGCTTGCCGCAAGGCAGTAGCGCGGGGCGTAAAAAAGAAGGAGCTGCGCCCCTTCTTTACTTCTCGACTAAGTAAGCTATGCTTTGAAGACAAACAAATGGCTCTCTCAAGCAGAGAAAGCCCTTTTTCAATGCGTTCAATTACTTTTCGATATGCTCAAAGAAATCGTTCCCGGCCTCATCCTCGCCCACGGTGGAGAACACCAGGGTGTAGAGCGTGCTGTCAAAGCGCGAGCCCTTATAGGCCACCTGCCAGCGGTCATCCTTGGTTTGGGATTCATGCCAGGCAAAGGCGCGGCGCGCCACCTGGAAGCCCGTATCCCCGCCAAAGGCGGACAGCGGCTGCGACCAATCCATCACGGTGGTGGGCTGGCTGCCCAGGTGACGATACAGCTTTTTCACCTGCCACACGCCGTATTCCTGCGCGCTCTGGGGATCATAGGATGCATCCGCGGCCAGCTCCACCGCGGCGGTGTACACCGCGTCGGATACCACCAGGTGCTGCGTGTGGCCGTACTCGCCCTTGACGTCCTGGGTCAGTATCACCTCGGGCTGATAGCGGCGGATGGCGCGCACGATGCGCGTGTAGGTATTTTCGCGCCCCCAGCGCGCATAAGCGCCGTTCATATCGTCATTGCGCCCATCGCTGAAGGTGCCGATATCGGGGTAGCTGCGCACCCCGCACTCCCACAAGCCGCACAGCAGCTCCAGGCGGCGCAGATAGCTATTGCAGGCCATGTACATCACCTGCACGGCCATGCCGCGCTCACCGGCATAGGTGGGCAGCGCGCCGCCAAACCACAATAGCTCGTCGTCCGGGTGCGCCACGATCAGCAATAGATCCGCCTTCTCGCAGGAAGGCTGCCATTCGCGCGCCTCGATGGCGGGAATATCGCCGGGGGTGAACACGTTGATCTGCCGCAGGGACAGGGGCAGCTTTTCGCCGTCCCTGGCAAATACCAGGCGGAAGCGCTGGCTGCGGGCGGGAAAGGCGGCGTAGCCCTGGGCATAATCGCCCGTGTACGCGCCGATCTGCTGCCAATCGCCCTGCGCATCCTGCGCCTGCACCACATAAGGCAGGATATGCTCGCCATACTGCACGCACACCGCGTCCACGGTCTGGCCGTTGGGATCGATATAGAAGGTATGCTCCACAGCCTCGGCGCCGTTCACCTCGGTCAGCAGGCGGCCGTCGTTCAGGCGGCTGGCCAGCTCGGTGCCATTGGCAAAGTAGATGCGGCAGGAGCGGTTAACCTGCCGGCTCTGCTCGGCCACGGACAGGCAAGGCAGGGCCAGCAGCAGGCACAGCAACAGGCACAGGGCGGATTTTTTCATCAGGGTCAGTCCTTTTCGTATTTATGGCTGGGCGGTGGTCAGATCGCTTTCCGGGATGTTTTCAAACAGATCGTTCCCGGCCTTATCCTCGCCCACGGCGGTGTAGGCCAGCGTGTACAGGCAGGGCGAATGCTTAGCGGATTCCCCCACCATGGCCCCAGCGGTGGTGGTTTCGTACTTTTGATAGGCTTCCCAGGCCACCTGATAGGCCGTCTTGCCCGCCAGGCTTTCCAGCGGCGTGCTCCAGCTGATGCGGATGGGGCTGTCGCCCTCGTGCAGATACAGCTTTTTCACCTGCCACGCGCCGTACATGCTGGCGCTGGCGGGGTCGTAATTGACGTCCGCGGCCTTTTTCACCGCGCGCAAAAGCGAGCGCGCGCAGGCCATATGCACGCCGTGGCCGTCCTCGCCCTCGATGGCGTGGGTGACGACCACCTCCGGCTGATAGCGGCGCAGCAGCTGCACCACATAGCGGTCGGTCGCCTCGATGCCGCCCCACTGGCTGAACGCCTTGGAAGCCTGAGTGGTTTTGAGATCCTCAAACATGCCGATATCGGGGTAGCTGCGCAGCCCGCAGGCATGCATGGCGTTGAGCATTTCCAGCCGGCGGCAGGAATTGACCATGGTCATCGTGGCCACGGCCACGCTGTAGCCCTTGCCCACGGCGTAGTAGGGCACCAGGCCGCCGAACCATTGCAGCTCGTCGCCCGGATGCCCGGCCAGCACCAGCAGATCGGCCTTTTGCACGCTGCTTTCCCAGATGTTCACCAGGCTGTCGTCGCGCTCGCCCTGGCCAAAGAGGTACAGCTCACGGATGAACAATTGCAGCGGCTTATCGCCCGTATCAAAGCGCAGGCGAAACTGCGTCAGCGGCTCAAACTGCACATAGGCCTGGGCATAGGGCTGATTCCAGCTGGCCAGATCCACCCACTCGCCGTTATAGTCAATCTGCACGGTGAAGGGCATGATGTTATTGCCAAACTCAATGTACACGGCCGAGCATACCTGGCCATCCTGCATGGAAACTTCAACCACCGGCTCGCGGTTTTTTTCGGCCTGCAGGGCGGTGGAGCGGTCGCGATCCAGCATGCGGCCCAGCGTGCCGCCGTTTTGCGGCACGGTAATCTGCGCGCTGGCCGTCACATCCTGCGCGGTATCAGCCAGCGCCGCGGCGCACAGCAGAAGGGTCGCCGCCAGCGCCAGCAGAAACAGCATGATTCTTTTCATTATTCCTTTTCACAGGCCGCCTTGAGGGCGCGGCAGCAGATGGCAGCCGCCGCCGTCAGGCAGACCGCGTCGGTCAGATAGCCAAACCAGAAGGGCATGTTCTGATAGATTTTGCCATCCAGCAGGAACTCCACCAGCGCGCACACGGCCAGCAGGGCCACAAAGCCCACAATGGCGAGGATGCGGCGCGGCAGCTTCCAGCCGCTATGGCGCAGGCTGGGGATGAGCACGCACAGCAGCACAATGCCGGCAAAGGCCATCACATCGCGCAGGAAGTCGATCTTGAGCACCTCGTCGCGGCGCGCGCTTTCAAAGAAGATCTGCGCGCAGGCCACAATGACGATGCCCACGCCCGCCACAAAGCCGCGGCCGCGCTTGCCCAGCGTCTGGGTATACACGGCGGCGATGAGCGCCACCAGCGCCTCGCCCATGTGCACGGCGTAGGTGCTTTCGCCATACAGGCCCACGCGCGCGATGGGGGCAAACTGCAGGCCGGGCACGGTCACCTCAAAGCCCGTGCCATTCATGGTGGAGCCCTCGCCAAAGCGCGACAGCGCCAGCGCCATCAGCAGGCCGGGCACCACGCAATCCAGCGTATCCAGGAAGGAAACCTTCTCGATCTTGGCGGTCAGCAGGGCGGCCAGGGCCAGGCCGATGGTCACACCCATGATGGAGAACCCGCCGTAATCGATGCGGAAGATAAAGCCAAAGCCGTTATCCAGCAGCAGCACGATACTGCACAGGCAATATACCAGGCGGCCAAAGATCACCGAAAGCGGGATGGCCAGCACGGGGAAGAGCAGCGCCGCGTTGACGTCATAATGCGTGCGCTTGGCGCGGTTGATGGACATCAGCACGCCGATGAGCACGCCCAGCGTCAGAAACAGCGCATAGGCCGTTACATCGCGGCCAAACAGGGTAAACAGCGCGGGCTTGGTCAGCTCCTGAAATTCAAACACGGAAAATTCCTTCCTTTCGTAGGACAGATTTCGCGGGGATCGTTATTCGCTTTAAATGGATACAAAGGAGAGGATATCGCTCAGATCGCGCACCTTGGGGTTGGTCAGGCTGTTGATCTTTCTGTTGTGGAACACCATGGTGGTGGAGCCGCCGCCGTCGATGTTATAGGCCAGCTTGATCTCGTAGCCATCCAGCTTGCCCTCCACCTCCTGCAGGCACTCCTCAAATTCCTTCAGGGTCATGCCGCTGCTGTTTTCATCCAGCACGCTTTCGCAGCTGACAATCAGGTAGGTCAGGCTGTCCAGCTGGCACACGGCCATGCGCGCATACTGCTTGGCCCCGGCGATCTGGAAGAAATTCTGGACGGTATCCTGGTGCATCCGCCGCCATTCGCCATCGCTCTTGATAACCGGGCCAAAGTTAAAGCTGTTCACCACCGTCAGATCGGGGTTCGCGGCGTGCCAATCCTCCACCTTTTTCTTGGTGGGCTCGATGATCACATGCAGGTCGCCGTGCTGGTCGATCATCAGCACATCCCACTCCTTGCGGGGGCGCATGCGGTATTCCACGCCCTGGCGCACCAGATAGCCGTAATCATAATAGTTATGATAATCGGCGTTGATGGCGAGCACCGCGTTATTGGCCGTGGCCATCGTTTCGCCGGGCACCGTGCGGCTGGAATTATACTTATAGGCCATGGCCGTGCGGATCTGGCTGGGATCGGCAATCTTGATAACCGCGTACACATAGTTGGTTTCGTGGATGCGGCCCTCGCCGATATCCACCGTCAGGGAGGGGTCCTCATAGTGGGTATCGGAGGTATAGTACTGCTCGGCAGGCGCCTGAGCAACCTCCTCCAGCGACAGGGGCTTTATTTCCGCCAGCGCAGGCAGGCAGCCCAGCAGCAGCGCCAGCGCGGCCAGCGCCGCCAGCGTGCGCCGGGCGGCATTTGTCAATTGCATTGTGTTATTCCTCCCATGCGGTGGTAAAGTAGATGATATCGCTCAGCTCGCGCCCGCGGGCCTTGCCGGTAGCATTGATCTTTTGGTTGTGGAAGATCACGGTGGTGGAGTTGCCGCCGTCCAGGTTGTAGGCAAATTGAATCTTGCGCCCGTCCAGCTTGCCTTCCACCTCGCGCAGGCAATCGGTAAACTCGCTCAGCGTCATGCCGCGGCTGCCTTTATCCTCGGGGCACTCGCAGGCAACGATCAGGTAGGTAAGCGCGTCCAGCTGGCAGATGGCCAGGCGGGAGGCCAGCTTATCGCCCTCGATGCGATAGAGATTTTGCATATTCTCGCGCGATACCTCGCGCCACTGCCCATCCTGCGCCAGCACGGGGCCAAAGTTGAAGGTATCCACCATTTGCAGTGCGGGATGCTCCTGCTGCCACTGGGCGATTTTTTCCTCCCCTGGCTCGACAATGCCGTGCAGGTCGCCGTGCTGATCGATGATCAGCAGATCCCAGTTGCGCTCCGGCCGGTTGCGATAGTTCACGCCCCGGCGCGTCAGGTAGCCGTTTTCATACATGGTATGATAATCGGCATTGACGGCCAGCACCGCGCGGTTGGCCTGGGCGATCATCTGCCCCGGCACCGCCTTGACGGAGTTATAGCGGAAGGCCATGGCCGTGCGCAGCTGCCCCGGCTGGGTGATGGTGATTACCGCGTACAGATAGCCCGTATCGTAGATGCGCCCGCCGGGATACACCTGCACCGACAGGGTGGGATCCTGATACTGGGTATCGGAAAGGTAGTATTGTTCTCCCGGCGCGGGGGCGGGGCTGTTCATATCCAGCGCCGCCACATCCGCCTGGGCGCATAGACCCATCAGGCAGAATAGCAGCGGCAGCAGCACGCAAAGCGGCCGTTTCATCAGGGGCAGCAACTCCTATCGCATGGTATAAAACGCGAGAAAGCCGCGCGCTGAAACAAGCGCACGGCTGAAAGAGCCTGATTATTCTTCAGCTTTCCACGCGCTGGCAAAGTAAATACAATCCGGCACGCTGCGCTTCTTGGGGTTGGTGGGGGCGTTGATCTTCTGGTTGTTAAACGCGAAGGTGCACGAGGAGCCGCCGTCCAGGTTGAAGGCCGTCTGGATCTTATAGCCATCCAGCTTGCTCTCCACCTCGCGCAGGCAATCGTAGAATTCGTTCATCGTCAGCCCCTCGCTGTCCTTATCCTCGGGGCCTTCGCTGGTGACGCACAGGTAGGTCAGCTCGTCCAGCTGGCAGAAGGCAATGCGCTGCGCATCCTTATAGGTGCCGATGTAATCGGTGTTGAGGTTCTGCTTGAGGGTGTTGAAATCCTCGCGGGTGCGCTCGCCATCCTGGATGATGATGGGGCCGAAGTTCCAGCTGTTGACCACCTGCAGGCCTTCGGCTTCAGCCTGGGCCAGGAAGGCCTCCACCTTTTCCTTGTTGGGCTCCACCATGCCGTGGAAATTGCCGTACTGATCCACCATCAGCAAATCCCAGGTCTTGTTGGGGCGGTTGCGGTACACCTTGCCCTGGCGCACCATGTAGCCGTTGGTGTGCCAGGAATGGCTGTAATAATCGCCGTTGATGGCAAAAACGCCGTTCATCTTCTTGGCCATATCGGCCACGCGCTTGCCATCGCCGGGGCTGGAATAGTTAAAGGCGAAGGCCGTGCGCAGCTGGCTGGCATTGGCAATCTTGATGACGGCGTACACATAGTTGGTATCATAGATGCGGCCACCCCAGTAGATATCCACCGTGATGGAGGGATCCTCGTAATGGGTGTCGGAGGTATAGTTGGCCGGGTCGTACTTCAGGCCGCCCGTCTGGTCGATGGGCAGGGTTACGATTTCGGCAAAAGCGTCGTAGGTGTTCAGCGGCGAGGGCACAAATACCAGCAGCAGCGCCAGCAGCACGGCAATCGCCACAACCTTCCAAATCTTCTTCAGCATGCGTCATTTCCCTTCCGCCCGCGCCTTTTTGCCCGCGGGCATCTTGCCTTAGTATATCATAATCCGCCCCCTGCGTCCATAGCCGATTTTTGCCGCGCCGCCCGCCAAAAGCATATTTTACATTTAAAATTCGCGGCGTAATTCAGATTGTCAAAAAAGCCCCGCTTCCTCTCCCAGGATGCATGAAGGGGCCGCAGCCCCTTCCTATATAATCCGCAGTACCGGCTTTGCCGGTGCGAGGAGCAGCCGTCAGGCTGCTTCCTCTGTCATTTTCTGGCCGTGCAGCCCTGGCTGCACAAGAAAATCTGCTTTCCCGATTGTCAAAAAAGCCCCGCTTCCTCTCCCAGGATGCATGAAGGGGCCGCAGCCCCTTCCTATATAATCCGCAGTACCGGCTTTGCCGGTGCGAGGAGCAGCCGTCAGGCTGCTTCCTCTGTCATTTTCTGGCCGTGAGCCGCAGGCTCACAAGAAAATGACGTTCCCGCTGAAAGACTGCTTTAGCTGACTTTCAGCGGCACGAAAAATGCCCGCCGGCGTTCCGGCGGGCGGCTGATCGGGGGAGATCAGCAGGGTGCGCTTATTATTTCATGCCGTTATAGGCAAAGGCTTTGATAATCTTTTTGCTGGCGAACAGGAACACGATCAGCACCGGCACCACCAGGATCACGTTGGCGGCCATGATGTTGTTCCAGATCAGGCCGTACTCGGCGTCCTTGATCTTTTCAATATACATGGTCAGGGGGCGGTACTTATCGTTGTTGGTCATGACCAACGGCCAGAAGTAAGCGTTCCAGTGGCTGACGAAGGAGAACATGGCAATGGTGACCATGGAAGACTTGGCCATGGGCAGCATGATGCGCGTCATGATCTGCAGCTCGCTGGCATTGTCCAGGCGGGCGGATTCAACCAGCTCGTCGGGGATCTGCTTGAACGCCTGGCGCAGCATGAAGATGCCGAAGGAGTTGGTGGCGAAGGGCAGGATCTGCGGCCAGAGGGAGTTGATCATGCGGGCCTTGGCCATCATCAGGTAGATGGGGATGTAGGTCACCTGGCCAGGGATCATGAAGGCTACCAGCACGATGGACCAGCACAGGCCCTTGCCGAAGAACTTGCGCTTGGCGAAGGCATAGGCGGCGGGCACCATGATGAGCAGCTGCATCACGATGATGGACGCGGTGACGACCACGCTGTTGAAGGCGAACCTGCCGAAGCTGATTTCCATATTGACGATGTCAATAAAGCTCTGGAAGGTGAAATTGCGCGGCCACAGGGTGGGCGGGGTCAGGATGGCTTCATTATAGGTCTTAAAGGCGGTAATGAACATCCAGTAGAAGGGGAACACGAAGATGATCACGCAGATGAGCTTGAGAATATCGCTGACCAGGTTGGGCAGGTAATTCTTGAAGCGGCGCTTGATTTGAAGATCCTTCATTTTGTCCATAACCTCCTTTCCTTACTGATAATGTACTTTCTTTTCCAGACCCTTGAAGTCAAACAGCGTGATCAGGATCAGGATCAGCATCAGCATAACGCCGCCGGCAGCGCCCATGCCCAGGGAGTTGTTGCGGTTGAACGCAAACTCATAGATGAACATGCACAGCACCTGGGTGGAGGTGCCGGGGCCGCCGTTGGTCATGATGCGGATGGAATCGAACACCTTGAAGGAGCCCGTGGTGATGGTGATCAGCAGCATGAACAGCTGCGGGCTCAGCATGGGCAGGGTGATCTTGAAGAAGGTCTTGCAGGTGGAGGAGGAGTCCAGGCGCGCGGCCTCGTAAATCTCCGCCGGGATGGCCTTCAGGGCCGACAGGATGATCAGCGCGTAGTAGCCGATGCTCTTCCACGTATTCATCACGATGACGCAGTTCATGGCCGTGCTGGTGGAGCCCAGCCAGTTCCTGGCAGGCAGCCCGAATGCGCGCAGCACGGTGTTCATCAGGCCGCTGGTATCGGTGGAGAAGATCCAGCTCCAGATAAAGGCGCAGGATACGGAGGCCACCAGGTGGGGCACGAAGAAGGCCGTCTGGGCAAAGTTGTTGATCTTACGATCCTTCTGCAGCCACACGGCGAAGATCACCGACAGGGCAATCAGCAGGAACATGTGGATGAAGGTGTAGTAAGCGGTGTTTTTCAGGGCGATTAAAAACTCGCGGCGCACAAACAGCAGCTGACGGTAGTTTTCAAGGCCGATGTATTTTTTGTAGGCGTTGGCCGCGTTGCCCCTGTACATACTGATCTGAACCAGGTTGAACATGGGGTAGAGCGTGAACACGCACAGGAACAGAATAGCCGGGAACACCATGGCCCAGGAGCCCAGGGTGCTGCGGATCTTGTTCCTGCGCCGCAGATCGGTCTGCGCCTGCGCAAGCGTGGTTTTAGGCATTGTTGTTTCCTCCCGCGCGCTGGATATACTGGTCGTAATTGCTCACATCGCCGCGGCGGATGCGCTGGCCGTCCTTGTCAAAGAAGTACAGATCGTCCGCGCGCACGGAGAGCACCACGTCCTGATCGTACTGGAAGGTATCGTCCGGGGACTTGACCATGATGGCCTCGTCGCCCATCTGAATCTTATAGGTGGTTTCGCTGCCCAGCATTTCGCGGGTCAGGATATGGCCCTTGCGGGCAAAGGGAGCGCCCTCCAGGCGCTGGGTGCCCAGCTGCACGCGCTCGGGGCGGAAGCCCAGCTTATCCTCGCCCATGGGCAGGATGTTCATCGGCGGGGTGCCGATAAACTGCGCGGTGAAGGCGTTGTTGGGGTCGTGGTAGATCACCTCGGGAGAGGCCTCCTGCATGATCCTGCCTTTATCCATCAGCACAATCTGATCCGCCATAGCCATGGCCTCAGTCTGGTCATGGGTAACATAGATGAAGGTGGTCTTCAGGCGGTTGTGCATTTCAATCAATTCGGTACGCATGGCCACGCGCAGCTTGGCGTCCAGGTTGGACAGCGGTTCGTCCATCAGAAACACCTTGGGCTTCTTTACCATGGCGCGGGCCAGGGCGATGCGCTGGCGCTGGCCGCCGGACAGCGTGCCAGGCTTGCGATCCAGATAGTCGGTCAGGCCTACGACGGCCGCGTATTCTTTAATCAGCTTTTCGCGTTCTTCCTTGGGAACCTTGCGGTTTTTCAGGCCAAACTCGATGTTTTCCTTTACGGTCATGGTCGGGTAAATGGCGTAGTTCTGGAACACCATGGCAATATCGCGCTTGGCGGGGTCAAGGTCGGTAATGTCCTTGCCATCCATCAGCACATGGCCGCTGGTAGCCGGGCCGATACCGGCGATCATGCGCAGCAGCGTGGTTTTGCCGCAGCCGGACGCGCCGACCAATACGGTAAATTTGCCATCCTGGATGGTCAGATCCAGATCTTCGATAACCTTGTTGCTGCCAAATGCCTTGGTAACTTTAACAAATTGAATTTCAGCCACTGCTGTTTCCCCCTGACGTAGATAGTTAATATACTCGGAGGGCGGGGAGGCGTATGCCTCCCCGCCTGTTTTTTAAGAGAATCTAAGGATTAGAACAGGTGAGAAGTGTTGGTCTTGATCTGCTCAACGGCCTGCTCGGGGGTGATGCTCTTTTCCTGGATCAGGTAGTCGCCCTGCTCCTGGATGTTCACGATGAACTCCTGCAGATCGGTGAAGGTGGGGTATTCCTGGCACACGCCGTAGTTCATCATCTGCTCGAAGGGAACCTTGTAGGTGGGGTTCTCAGCCCAGAAGGCCTGCATCTTGTCGTAGTTGGCAACGGACTTGGTGACAGGCAGATAGCCGGTAGCCATGGAGTTGTTGTACACCTGCTCGTCGCTCATCAGGAACTGCAGGAATTCCCAGCCGGCAGCCAGGGTCTTCTCGTCGTTGCCGGTGGCCATCAGGGTCAGCTGGCCGCCGCCCACTTCGCAGGTGCGCTTGGAGGGATCGAAGGAAGGCTGATACACAACGCCCAGCTCGTAGCCAGCTTCGGTCATGCTCTTGAGCAGGTTCTTCATGGTACCGGAGGAAGCGATGTAGCAGCCCAGCTTGCCCTGAACCAGCATTTCGGCGGCAACGGTGCTCGCCTGCGTGCTGTCGTAGGGACGGCAGATGCCTTCGTCAACCATGTTGCGCCACCAGGTCAGGTGATTGAGCATGGAGGTGCCTTCCAGAGCGGGAGAGGTGCCTTCGGTGGACAGCATGGGCTCGCCCATCTCCCACAGCCAGGCAGCGTTGATGTAGCCGAAGTCCTTCAGCAGCTCGAAGCCGTACACGGTGGTTTCGCCGTTTTCGTTCTTTTCAGTCAGAGCGCGGGCGAAGTTTTCCAGGTCGGCCAGGGTGTCGGGGGCAGTCAGGCCCTTCGCATCCGCCATGGTCTTGTTGTAGTACAGGACGGGGGTGGAGCGAACGTAGGGCAGGGAGTAGAGGTGACCGTCGGTGTTGCCTTCGATCTGCTGGAAGCAGTCGAGCAGGTTGTTTACATCGAAACCGGTCTTCTCGGCGTAGGGAGCCATATCGGCCAGCAGCTCATCCTCGAGCAGGCTGACGATGTAGGTGTTGCCAAACACAGCCACGGTGGGAACTTCGTCCGTCTGGCTGGCCAGCTGGCACTTGGAGTACAGCTCGGGATAGCCGCCGATGTAGGTGGCTTCTACATGGATGTTCTTTTCCTTGCCGATGGTGTTGTTGAATTCGTCAACAGCCTTTTCGCAGGCTTCCAGGTTGGCGCCCGAGGAACGGTTGTGCCAGAAACGAACCAGGGTGGGTTCTTCCGCGCTGGCGAAGCTGCACAGGGACAGCACCATGATCAGCGCGAGAGCGAAGGATACGAGCTTTTTAATTTGGGTTTCTCCTTTTTGTTTATTTGCAGCAGACTGCCGTCTGCGTGCGGAGCGGTGGATTAGAACAGGTGAGCACTGATGCTCTTGATCTGCTCAATGGCCTGTTCGGGGGTGATGTTGCGCTCCTGGATGAGCTGAGAGGTAACGTTGGACACGTTGGTCTTGAACTCGGTGCGATCCAGGAACATGGGGGTTTCCTCGCAGTGGCCCCAGGCCAGCTGATCATAGGCAACCTTGAACAGGGGGTTCTCTTCCCAGAACTTGGCCATGGCTTCGTTGTTTTCCACGGTCTTGGTGGTGGGCAGATAGCCGGAGCCGATGGCCTCGGCCGCGACCATATCGTCGCTCATGAGGAACTGGATGAATTCCCAGCCGGCGCTGGTCACTTCTTCGCTGTTGCCAGCCATCAGGATGATGTTGCCGCCGCCGATGGATACCGCGCGGTTGTCGATATCATAGGTGGGGTAGTAGGATACGCCCAGCTCGATGCCGGCTTCCTTGGAGAACTTGTAGATATTGGACAGGGAGCCGCAGGAGGCTACGAAGCAGGCAAGCTTGCCCTGATAGAACATTTCGGTCGCGGTGTTCTGCGCGCCAGTGCTATCGAAGGGACGGCACCAGCCCTCGTCGATCCAACGGATCCAGTCGGTGAAGAGCTTGAGCAGCGAGCCTTCCAGGCAGGGAGCGGTGCCGCCCTCGCCAACCAGGGGCTGACCCAGCTGCCACAGGAAGGAGCCCTGCAGGTAGGTGGTGTCGTTGAGCAGCTCAAAGCCCCAGCAGCCATCGCCGGTGGCGGGGTCATAGGTGTTCAGCGCCTTGGCGAAGGCTTCCAGCTCGGCCACGGTTTCGGGGGCTTTCAGGCCCTTCGCGTCGGCCATGGTCTTGTTATAGTAGAAAACGGGGGTGGAGCGCACATAGGGCAGGGAGCGGATTTCGCCGTTCTCGTTGCCGGGCACATCCAGCAGGGACTCAAAGAAAACGCTGAAGTCAAAGCCAGTCTTGGCCGCGTAGGGGGCCATATCGGCCAGCAGGCCGTCATCCAGCAGGATGGAGGCGCGCACGCCGCTGGTAACGCCCACGGCGGGCATGGTGCCGGACTGAGAGGCCATTTCCAGCTTGGGCACGATATCGGCGTAGCCGCCCTGGAAGATTTCTTCTACAAAGATACCTTTTTCCTTGCCGATGGTGGCGTTGAAGGTATCCACGGAGTTTTTGAGCACTTCGTAGTTGGCGCCGCTGCCGCGAGTATGCCAGAACTCAATGTGCAGGGGTTCCTGCTCCGCGCGGGCGAAGCTGCACAGGGACAGGAGCATCATCAGAGCCAGAACCAGAGAAATGCGCTTTTTCATCGTATCTTCTCCTTTTCTAATTACAAGCGAACAATTCCGTTCGCATGCGGATCATGGCAAGGCGCGCAAAATGTGAATGACGATGACACTGCAACCACAACGGCGTGTTAACCTTAACAGTGGTTGTTTGGAATAATCAGATTATAGCTGAATAATTCCGCTTCGTCAATACGTTTTGCACGGTTTTTCGGAAAAATTTTTGCCAATTCAGCTAAAATGCCGCATACGGCGGTTTGTGCCATCGTATGCGGCGCGTTTAGATTGATCAAATGTACAGCTTCAATATCGAATTAGAAGCCGTTTTCAAACAGATGGGCGTTTTCGAGCTTGATCCGCTCCACAGCCTGCTCGGCGGTGATGCTGCCCTCCTGCACCATCAGGGAGATGACGGACTGGCAGTTGGTGCGGAACTCGGCGCGGTTCTCAAAGTAGGGATACGCCTCGCTGCGCGCGCAGGACAGCTGCTCGTAGGCCACCTTGTACAGCGGGTTCTCCGCCCAGAAGTCGGCCATGGTCTTGTTCTCGGAGATGTCCTTGGTGGTGGGCAGGTAGCCGGTCTTGATGGCGTTGCGGGCGATCTGCTCGTCGCTCATCAGGAACTGGATGAACTCCCAGCCGGCGCGCTTGACCGCGTCGGTGTTGTCGCAGTCGATCAGCACCAGCTCGCCGCCGCCGATGACGGCCACGGGGTTATCCACATCGTAGGTGGGGAAGTTCGCCACGCCCAGCTCCACGCCCGCCTCGGCGGACTTGCGCACGACGTTGCCCAGAGAGCCGCAGGATTCAACGAACGCAGCCAGCTTGCCCTGGTAGAACATTTCCTTCATGATGGTGCCGGCGTTGGTGCTGTCAAAGGGACGGCACCAGCCCTCCTTAAGCCAGCGCTCCCAATCCTTGAGCATATGCAGCAGGGAGTTGTGCAGACAGGGCGCCTTGCCGCCCTCGGCCAGGAAGGGCTCGCCCAGCTGCCACAGCCAGTTGCCCTGGATATAGCTAATGTTGTTAAACATCTCAAAGCCCCAGCAGCCGTCGCCCGTGGCGGGATTGTAGGTGTTCAGCGCCTTGCAGAACGCCTCCAGCTCCTCCACCGTGCGCGGAGCAGCCAGGCCCTTGGCGTCCGCCATGCCCTTGTTGTAGTACAGCACGGGGGTGGACTTGACGTAGGGCACAGAGTGCATCATGCCGTCCCCGTTGCCGGGCATTTCCAGCAGCGCGTCAAAGAAAACGCTGAAGTCAAAGCCGGTCTCGGCGGCGTAGGGCGCCATATCGGCGATGATCTGGTCGTCCAGCAGCGTGCTGATGTAGTCGCCGGCGCATACGGCCACGGCGGGCTTGGAATCGGTCTGAGCAGCCAGCTGCAGCTTGGTAACGATATCGGCATAGCTGCCGCTGTAGATTTCCACCACCTCGATGCCCTTTTCCTTGCCAATGGTGGCGTTGAACTCATCCACAGAAGCCTTGGTAACCTCGTAGTTGGCGCCGCTGCCGCGGGTATGCCAGAATTCGATCACCAGGGGCGCGGCCGTATCGGCCAGCGCGGCGGGGATGGACGCGAGCACCAGCATCAGTGCCAGAAGCAGTGTGACGATCCGTTTCATTTGAGAGTTCCTCCTTTAATTTATTCTGATTTCCCGGATCAGGGAAACAAAGAACAAAAGCAGCTGCGCATTTGCGCATCTTTGATCGTTTTCGCGTTTAGAGCTTTGTTTGGGATAATGCCGCATACTGTTTTCTGCTTGGAATTAATATTATCATACCGGGAAGCATTCGCTTTGTCAAGGATAATTTTATAAATAATATACCGATTGGCAACCAGATAACACAAAAATGCAGGAGAAAGCACGCTTCCCCCTGCATTTTGATTGACTGTGTTTGATTGTGATTAAAAAGCCGGATTTAAATGAGAATCTCGTCAATGGCCTTGCCATCGGCATCGGGCAGCTCCACGCCCAGGATCTTGGCGTAGGTGGGCGCTTCATCCACGATGGGGCGGCGCGCCACATGCACGCCGGGCTTGATATCCGGGCCAAAGGCCAGCAGCGTTGGCTGCGGGCCCTTATCGGGATGGTGGCCATGGGTGGCGCGGCCAAACTTGTAATCGCTGTTGGTGGCCGGGCGCACGAAGGGCCGCCGCCAGTCGTTATTGAAGGAGGTGTAATCGTCGGTCTCGATGACGAAGGAGAATTTGCCGCTCAAGCCTTCCTCCGCCATGACCTCCTCGGCGGTATACACGCGGGAGAAGCCATACAGGCCGTCGTCGCACATCTCCTTGAGGATCGCGTAGGTCTTATCATAATCGGCCTTGTTATCGGGATGCTTCAGATAAATCTGAGCGGACAGGCCGGTGGACTTGGAAATGGCCACATAGTCCGCCACCTCGCCGTCCGCGCCCACGGTGATCAGGCCGCGCTCGGCCAGCAGGGCGTTGATGGCGATCACGCGGGTGATGTTGATCTGGCCATGGTCGCTGACGATGAAGATATCGGTATCATTCTCGATGCCCGCGTCCTTGACGGCCTTGAGCAGCTCGCCCAGCCACAGATCCACCTCATGCAGGGCATGGGTGACCTTGGTGGAGAAGATGCCGGTCTGATGGCGATAGGCGTCGATGTTGGCGGGATGGATCATCAGCAGGCCGGGCTTGAACTCGCGGATCATCGCGCAGGCGCAGGCGTTTACAAACAGATCGCCCTGCGGGTGCTTGCGGTGCATGCCGTCCACCAGGTGCATGTTGGGCTTGACGATCTTTTCAATCACCTCAGGCGAGGAGCCGGAAGCGGCGAAGCACTCCAGCGTGGTTTCCTCGGGGGTCTGCGGCCAATACTCGTCTACCAGATAATCGATATTGGGGTGCTTGCCCGTAACCGGCCAGAAAACGGCGGCGGTGGTCATGCCGGCCTGCTTGGCCGCGTCAAAGATATCGCCCACCTGGACGGAGGAATTGAAAAACTCCCAGTTGGAGGACAATTCGCCCAGGATGGTCTGCTCGTTGTTGATGATGCCATGCTTGCCGCAGTACGCGCCGGTGCGCATGCTGGTGTGGTTGGGATAGGTGATGGTGGGATACACCGAGCGCACGCGATCGACGAACGCGCACTTATCCCAGATGCTGCCAAAGCTGGGCAGCTGACGCAGGGTTTGCAGATCCTCGTAAACCATGGCGTCTTCCGAAATGACGATCAGATGCTTTGCCTTGCCCATATGCAAGACCTCCTTTTTCTTTGGCTTATTGCGCCGGTTGATTCTGTTCATTCAGAGACGACTGGTAATCCGCCAGCGCCTCATACGCGCCCTTCATGTTGGGATACAGGGCTTTATACACGGCCAGGTGCTTTTGATAGGCTGCCGCCGCGGCGGGATCGGGCGTATATTCGCGGCTGAAATGAATCTGCCGCGCAGCCTGCGCAAAATCCTGATACCAGCCGATGCCCACGCCCGCGGCAAACGCCGCGCCCAGCGATGTGGCCTCGTGCGGGGTGGCGTGAACGCGCACCTGCGCATCAAACATATCGGCGGCCATCTGCCCCCACAGGCGGCTCTTGGCCCCGCCGCCGATGAGCGTCATGCGGCGCACAGGCAGGCCGTTTTCGCCCAGGATGTCGCCGCACATGTGCAGCGACTGCATCACGCCCTCGTATACCGCGCGGGCGATGTGCTGCGGGCCATGATACAGGGTAAAGCCCATCAGCGTGCCCGATACCTTGGCCGTCCACCAGGGCGTGCGCTCGCCCATCAGCGTGGGCAGGTACATCACGCCCTGCGCGCCCGCCGGAGCCGTGCGTGCCAGCGCCTCAAGCTTTGCAAAGTCGCAGTCCGCCGCGCGGGTGCCGGGATAGATCAGGTTTTCAATCGCCCAGTTGGACGCGGCCGAGCCGCACTGCACCGTGCCGCACACATTATAGCACGTTTCGTCCAGATCGAAATAGTTAAATAGCCGCATTTCGCGGTCGATGACGGGTTTTTTGCTCATGGAGCTGACCCAGGCGGAGGAGCCGATGTTCATATAGGCGTCCCCCACCACATGCTGGCGCGCGCCATGGGCGGCGCATGCGCCGTCGCCCGCGCCGATGGCCACGGGCAGGCCCTGCGGCAGCCCCGTCAGGGCGGCAAACTCCGCGCTCAGCATGCCCGTCACATCGGTGGAGGCGTGAAGCTCGGGCATCTTGCCGGCATCCACCCCGGCCTCGCGCAGGATATCCCACGCCCAGTTGCCCGTGTGCATGTTCAGGCAGTTGCACAGGGAGGCGTCGCTGCGGTCGGTGCGGCCAGGCAGACCGGTAAAGCGGCCGTAGAGATAATCCTTGATGTTGACAAATTTCCACGCCCGCCCGTACACCTCGGGGCGGTGCTGGCGCAGCCAGATATACTTGGGCAGGCCCGAGTGCACGTCGATGCGGTTGCCGGTGACGGCGTAATAATCCCGCAGGGGAATGGCCTTTCGCAGCTGCTCGGTCTGCGGCTCGGCGCGCAGATCGGAGTGGATGATATTTTCATGCAGGGCTTCGCCCTTTTCGTCGATGGGAATGCAGCCGTTCATCGTGCCGGAAAAGACCAGCGCGCATACCTGCTCCGCGGGCACCTTTTCCAATACAATACGAATAGCCCGAAGGGCAGCGTTCAGCTGCTCTCCGGGCTTCTGCTGTGCCCAGCCCGAAAAGGGATAATAGGTGGGGTACGCTTCCACGGCGCTGCACGCGGCCTCCCCTTTGGGGGAGAATGCCGCGCACTTTACGCCCGTGGTGCCTGCGTCCAATGTGAGAATGTAGGCCTCGTCCATATCCTTTGTCCCTTTTCAGCGCACTTATTCGGCTTTCCAGTTGGCCAGCACGTAATCCTCGGCCGCCTTGCACCACAGGCCGTTATTGGCCTTGCAGATTTCATCCAGCTTGGCAAAGCGCGGATCGGTTTCGCCCAGCCTGCCAAAGTCCTCGATGGCGGTCAGGGGCATTTCCACATGGGTGTAGATCAGCTTTTTGCCGCCGGGGATGGAGGGCAGGTTCAGCGTGGTTTCGCCCGCGCAGTTCAGGCCGCCCACATGCGTGACCATCACGGCGGGGTGGATGCGGTTGGCGGCGGTCAGCGCCAGGGATTCAAGCATATCGGCGGTGTTGCCGCCGGTGGTGCCGATAACGTGGGTGGAGTTATAATGCACGTCGTAGTAATTGAGCCTTGCGCTGAAGGTGGGATCGGTGGGGCCGGCGAAGAAGCTCAGGCACCCGTCGCGGCCCAGGATATCGGAGGCCATTTCCACCACGGGCGTGATGGGGGCGTAGGCGAACACGTCGTCATAGCCGCCGCCGCTGATCTCGCGCAGGTACTCGGCCGCGTTTTCCATATTGGCGGTGTTAACAAAGCGCAGCTCCACGCCGCTGTTCTTGGCGTCTTCCTCGGTAAACAGCTCGCGCGCGCGGGCCAGGCGGGCTTCGTTGATATCGGTCACCACCAGCATGCTGGGACGGCGATCGCCGTGCAGGGTGTAATCGATCATACCCAGACCCATGGGGCCTGCGCCAGCCAGGATGGCCATCTTGCCGCCCTCCTTGATGCCCATATCATGATGGTACACGCCCATCTTGGTATGGAAGGCCGCGTGGGACGCGCCGATGGAGCAGCTCATGGGCTCGGCCAGAGAGGCTTCAAAGTAGGCGTCGCCCTTATACTCAAACAGGCAGCCCAGCTCCATCACCTCGGAGGGGATGATGGTGTAGGTGCAGTCGCCGCCAAAGTAGGGATAGCTGTAGCCGGGGGACCACATGGTGCCCTTGTAGTTGAGGGCGGGCTGCAGGGTGAACTTCATGCCGGGCTTGAACTTATCCTGGTGGTTCTTGCCAACCTTGACGATATTTCCCGCAAACTCGTGACCCATGATCACGGGGTTTTCATGCACGTTCTTGGGCACGCGCTTATGCTTTTCGCCCAGCATGGCGCACTTGTAGGTGGACATGCAGATGCTGTCGGAAATCACTTCCGCCAGAATTTCATCGTCCGTAATTTCGGGCAGCTCAAATTCCTCGGTACGCAGATCCTTGGCGCCGTACAGGCGCAGAGCCTTGGTTTTCATGGATGATAAACTCCTTCCAATTTATATAATCACGTTACAGGGTTTCGATTTCCACCTTGGGCAGCAGCTCACGCACGGTATCCATGGAGGCGGCCTGCGTGCCCGAGCACATCACCGTGGCCGCGCTGACGGCCATGGCCAGGCGGCAGGTATCGATGAAGGACATGCCCGTTTCCACCCCGTGGCACAGGGTGGCCATCATGCTGTCGCCCGCGCCCACCGTGCTGAGCACCGGCACCTTCAGGCCCTTGCCGCGCAGCGTCTGATCCTTGCGCACAAACAGCGCGCCGTCGCCGCCCAGGGAGACAACCACCGTTTCGATGCCGCCCGCCACCAGCTCGCGCGCGGCCGCGGCCATCTCGTCGATGCCGGCAAACTTGCGGCCCATCAGGCGGGAGAGCTCCTCGTCGTTGGGCTTAATCAGCGCGGGCTTGGCCGCCGCGCCCGCAATCAGCAGCGCCGCGTCCGCATCCATATACACCTTTACGCCCAGCTCACGGAAGCGCTTCGTCCAATCGGCAAAGATGGTATCCGCCGTGCCCTGGGGCGCCTTGCCCGCCAGCACCACGATATCATCCTTGTGCAGGTGCGCGGCCGCGCGGGCAAACACTTCCTCCAGCGTTTCCTCGCTCACGGGCGCGCCCGCCTCGTTGATATCGGTATTGGTATGGTTCACGGGGTCGATCACCTTCAGGTTGGTGCGCGTATCCTGGGGCACCTGCGCGAAATCGCAGGCAATGCCCGCCTCGGTCAGGCTATTCTGGATAAAGCGGCCCGTGCCGCCGCCCAGAATGCCGCAGGCCACGCTATCCGTGCCCAGTGCCTTGAGCACCTTGGACACGTTGATGCCCTTGCCGCCCGCATCCAGCCGCATGGACTGCACGCGGTTCACCTTATCCACGGCAAAGCCGGGCAGGGTCACAGTCTTGTCCAGCGCCGGAGTTAATGTTATGGTAACGATCATGAGAACACCTCGCTTCGATAATGATTGAAACAACCATTGCCAATATCATAACATGATTGCATTAAAAGTCAATAACCGAACGGCGAATTTTGCAAAAAAAGCGGGCTGAGAGGGGAAAAGAGGCGCAAGGACGAGGGAGAAAGGGGTACGGGGAGGACGGGAAGGACGTTACTTTCTTCGGTCATAGCGCCGCCGCAGGCGGCTGAGGGCGCGCAATTTT
>ENA-UOJG01000795-UOJG01000795.1-human-gut-metagenome-genome-assembly--contig:-C47-NODE-795-length-39244-cov-38.228278_pt1 | contig 39244 bp, 24 predicted proteins | sample MGYA00242340_ERZ723887 | MGnify/ENA metagenome assembly ERZ723887 | reverse complement strand
GCTTTCAGTTGTCGTTCATCAACCACAAGAGCGATATGAGCGAGTACAACAAGGTAATCCAGATCGAGCCGCAGCATGACGCGTTTGACGATGTGCGTATGGAATATGCGCAGATGCTGAAACAGCAGCTTGCCAAAGGCAATAACGGTCTGGTTCGGACGAAGTACATCACGTTTAGCATCGAAGCAAAAAGCGTTCGGGAAGCAAAGCCCCGGCTGGAGCGTATCGAAACCGATATTCTCAATAATTTCAAGGTGCTGGGTGTGAAAGCCTACCCGCTGAACGGCGTGGAACGGCTTCAGATCATGTACGAAACCTTTCATCAGGAGGAACAGCAGAAGTTCGATTTCAGCTATGACCGCATCCTGCAGAGCGGCATGACGACTAAAGACTTCATTGCCCCGACCAGTTTCCTGTTCAAGAGCGGCAAGGACTTTATGATGGGGGACACCTATGGTGCTGCATCCTATCTGAACATCCTTGCCCCAGAACTGACGGATAAGGTGCTGGCCGAGTTTCTGGACATGGACAAAAATCTGGTCGTTAGTATCCATGTGCAGTCGGTAGACCAGTTAAAAGCCATCAAACTGATCAAAGGCAAAATTACCGACCTGGATCGCATGAAAATTGAGGAACAGAAGAAAGCTGTGAGGTCTGGTTATGATATGGAAATTATTCCGAGTGACCTTGCAACTTATGGCGGCGAGGCCAAGAAGATTCTGGATGATCTGCAGAGTCGTAATGAGCGTATGTTCCTTGTTACGGTGCTGTTCCTCAATACGGCCAAGACCAAGCAGGAGTTGGATAGTGCTGTGTTTCAGACTGCTGGTATCGCTCAGAAGTTTAACTGCACTCTGAACCGTCTGGACTATCTGCAGGAGCAGGGCCTTATGAGCAGCCTGCCGCTGGCAAATAACCTCGTTCCCATCAAGCGCGCACTGACCACCACTTCCACGGCAATCTTTGTTCCCTTCACTACGCAGGAGCTTTTCATGGAGGGAGATTCCCTCTATTACGGTCTGAATGCGGTATCCAACAACATGATTATGGCAGACCGAAAGCAGCTGAAAAACCCGAACGGCCTGATCCTCGGAACACCAGGCAGCGGTAAGTCGTTCAGTGCAAAACGTGAGATCACCAACGTGTTCTTTACCACAACGGACGATATTATCGTGGCAGACCCGGAAGGCGAGTATTATCCGCTGGTGGAAGCGTTGGGCGGTCAGGTTATCCATATCTCGTCCACCAGTAAGGACTACATCAACCCGATGGACATTAACCTTAACTACGCGGACGATGATAACCCGCTGGGCATGAAATCGGACTTTATTCTTTCCCTGTGCGAACTGATTATGGGCGCACGGGACGGCATGGAGCCGGAAGAAAAGTCGGTCATTGACCGCTGCCTGCCGCTGGTCTATCAGAAGTATCTGAATGACCCGAAGCCGGAGAATATGCCGACGCTCGGTGATCTGTACGACTGCCTGCGGGAGCAGAAAGAACGGCAGGCACAGCGTATCGCTACGGCACTGGAAATCTATGTCAATGGTTCTCTGCGGGTGTTCAACCATCAGACCAATGTGGAACTGGATAATCGCATTATCTGTTTCGACATCAAGGAACTGGGCAAGCAGCTGAAAAAGCTGGGTATGCTCATCGTCCAGGATCAGGTCTGGAATCGTGTTACCATCAATCGCAGCGGTAAAAAGAACACACGGTACTATATAGACGAGTTTCACCTCCTGCTGAAAGAGGAACAGACCGCAGCATATAGTGTCGAAATCTGGAAGCGGTTCCGAAAATGGGGCGGTATACCGACAGGAATTACGCAGAACATCAAGGATTTGCTGGCTAGTCGCGAGATCGAGAACATATTTGAAAATTCCGATTTTATCTATATGCTCAACCAGGCATCCGGCGACCGGCAAATCCTTGCAAAGCAGCTGAATATCTCGCCGTTCCAGCTGTCGTATGTGACGAACAGCAACGAGGGCGAGGGGCTGCTGTTCTACGGCAACACGATAATCCCGTTCAAGGATAAGTTCGATACTTCGCTGAAACTGTACAGCCTGATGACAACGAAGCCCAATGAGATGGGAAAATACAAGGAGAAAAAAGAAGCATGAACACATCGCATATTTTTGATCGACTGAGCCGCAAGATTCATCATCACTCTGACATGGAGCCGCACGAAAGCGATTCTGGCCCGCCCTTTGGTGAGGTGGAGCCGCTCAACTTCCACGATGAAGAATCGGTGGTACATACGGTGCTGGAGGACTTTTACGCCGTTGGCACACTGGCCGATGAGCTGACTGACGGCTTTCACATGGAAGCCCACGGTTATCTTGACCGTGAGAAAGTGAATGCCCGTCTGATCGCCTTTGCCCGGAAGCTGGAGCAAGTGCTTGACAAGTGGGAAACCCACGCAGCTCTGATCGCATGACGGCTCCAGCCGGAAGGAGGTGATTTCCATAGCAGACAAAAAGTTTCGGGGCAGAGATAAAATCGTCCAGAAAATGACCAAGGATGGTCTGGTGGATGAAAACCTCCGCACCGGGGAACAGAAGTCCGTTGCCGCAGAAGAAAAGCCGAAGCAGGAAGATTCGGCAGAAGAAACTGCGGAAAAAGAAACAGATAAAAAACCTATCGTGGAAGAAGAACGGTGCATGGATGCCGAGGATGGGGAGGAAGAATCACCCCGGCATCACAGCACCGCCAAGCAGAGCGCAGACTACTATAAAGCCCATCAGGAGGATGGAAAGCCGAAAGATGCGCCTGCGGAATCGGATGCAGAGCCGCAGACCAAGAAAGGCCGACTTTCTTTTGAAGATGAAAAGGGCGGCATTGTCCGTGGCGTAGGAATGGGTGTTAAGAAGGTGGCCAAGAAAGGAGTGGACACCGCCACCGGGTTTGCTCATCAGAAAGTACATCAGGTAGAAAAGGACAATTCCGGCGTGGAAGCTGCACACAAGTCAGAAGAAGCCGCCGAACGCCTGCACCACTTTGTCAAAGGCAGAAAAAAGCCCAAAGATAAATCTGCCAGAGCGGAGAAAAGAGGTGTGGAGGATCAGAAATCCAGCCGCCTGAAATTCTCCGAGAGTGAGGGCGGCACGGCAGAAAATGCAGCAGAACCGCAGCTGAAAAAGAAACAGCCCCAGCCACCGCCGACTGCCGCAGGAGGCGAATCAAAAACAGTCGGTGCAAATTTTTACCAGAAAAAGCAGTATAAGGATGCTTATGCAGCCGCCAAGCGCGGCCCAAAAGCCGGAACTGCCGCCAGCAAGCAGGCAGCAGCGGCAACCAACACCATTACGGAAAAAGCAAAGGCGGCGGTACAGGAGATCGTCGTGCAGAATAAAACCCTGTGGGTCAGTATTGGTGTTGGCATCCTTCTGGTGATGGTCATGCTGGGAGCCTTTTCAAGCTGTGGTGCAGCGATTCAGGGAACCGGTAGCACCTTCGTGGGAACGACCTATCCCAGCAAGGATGCCGACATGAAAGGTGCGGAAGAAGATTATCTGGAACTGGAAAAAGAACTGGATAAGCAGATTCGGCAGATGGAATCCACACATCCGGGCTATGATGAATACCGCTATCAGCTGGACGAGATCGGCCATGACCCGTATCAGCTGATTTCTCATTTGACGGCAGTTTATGAGCAGTTCACCAGAGGACAGGTCAAGCCTGTTATCAAGGAACTGTTCAAGCAGCAGTATCTCCTGAAAGTGTGGGAAACCATTGAGATTCGCACTCGCATGGAAACCAGAGTAGGGATTCGGCCAACGATTGACGCTTTTGGAAACATCAGCATGGAAACCTATACCTATCAGGAAGAAGTGGAGTACGAGTATAAAATCCTCAATATCCTGCTGAAAAATAAGGGCTTCGATACCATCGCGCGGAAGAATATGAACCAGAAGCAGACCGGGCGGTACGATGCCTACAACATGACCTACGGCAACCGCCCGGAACTGTTCGGTGCAGGCTCCCCGACATACAGCGGCGGCACAACGGGCAGTATCGGCACAGGCGGTGCTGGTGGCTCCGGTGGTGGTTTCAAGTATGATATTCCATCGGAAGCCCTTTCGGATGAAAAGTTCGCAAGGATGATTGAGGAAGCCGAAAAATATCTCGGTATGCCGTATGTGTGGGGCGGCAGTTCCCCAAGCACCAGTTTTGACTGCTCCGGCTTCGTTTGCTGGGTCATCAATAACAGCGGCAATGGGTGGAGCGTTGGGCGTACAACAGCCAACGGCCTGCGCGGGAAGTGCAGTTATGTTTCTCCTGCGGATGCGCAACCCGGCGACCTGATCTTCTTTGAGAAAACCTATAACACCGTTGGCGCGTCGCACGTTGGCATCTATGTCGGCAATGGTATGATGATCCACTGCGGCGACCCCATTTCCTACACCAGCATCAATTCGACCTATTGGCAAAGCCACTTCTTAGGCTTTGGACGCATCAACTGAAAGGAGGACCGATGGGCAAAAAATTACAGAAATATCTGGATGAAGCCGAAAAAACGGAACAGCAGATCGCGGAACTGGAAGAACGGCTGAGAACCATCCGGGCAGCACAGAAAAAGGAAGAGGACAGCGAGATCATTCGTGCCATCCGCAGTACCAAGATGGGCGGGCGCGAACTGCTGGCTCTGCTGGACAACATTCAGGCGGGCAATGTGACGTTCCTGACCGCTGTAAACAACGCTTCGGAGGAAGCAGAAACGGAGGAAGCGATTGAAAAAGATGCTTAAACGGCTGGGAGTTGTTATCCCCAGCACAATTCTGACCCTGCTGATGGCAGTGGGCTTTTCGACCCCGGCCTTTGCCTTTGTGGACACCACTGAGGTGACGGAGGAACCTGTGCAGGTAATCGAGGAAGCAGAGCCGACCGAGGAAGAAAAGATTCCGTTCACCATCGCGGGCAACGGTGAGGTGGAGGACAACATGGTGGATGACCCCAGCAAGGAGTTCTTCACGGTCAAGACGAAGGGCGGCAACACGTTCTTTCTGGTGATCGACCGGGCGCGAAACAGCGAAAACGTCTATATGCTCTCGATGATCGATGAGTACGATTTGCAGGAGTTTCTGGATGATGAAGAGCGGAACGGCAAGCAGGAAGAAGAAACGCCTGCGGTAGTTCTGCCCGAAACCAAACCCGAACCTACCCCGGATGTGGAAATCGAAGAACCGAAAGAGGAATCGAGCGGTGGCATGAATAAGATTCTGCTGCTGGTATTCGTGGCGGCACTGGGCGGTGCAGGTGCTTTCTTCTACTTCTACATTTATAAGCCGAAGCCGAAAGAAGAAACGCCGCAGAGTGAAAATCTGGAAACCGACCAGAGCCTTGCGACGGTGAACGAGGATAATCAGTCCGGCAACGAAAATGGCACATAAGAAAACCGTAACATAAGGATGCAGGGGTAGTCGAAAGGCTATCCCTGCTTTTTTCAAAAAGGAGAAAGCGTTGAAATATCTGGTGATTGCTGAAAAGCCGAATGTATCCAGAGCCATAGCCAAGGTGATCGGTGCATACCGACAGGAGGACGGGTATCTGGAGGGTGGGGATTGCGTGGTAAGCTGGTGTCTGGGGCATCTGGCAGAGTATGCAGCCCCGGAACACTATGATGAACGCTATGAAAACTGGCGTTTTGAGGATTTGCCGATTCTCCCTGTTGAGTGGAAACTGCTGGTACACAATACCAAGAAGCCGCAGTTCAATGTTCTGCGCAAACTGCTCCGCAGCAAGAAATTCGATTATGTGGTGAACGCCTGCGACGCAGGACGCGAGGGTGAAGCAATTTTCCGCCGTGTGTATGCTCTTGCCGGAAGCAAACTCCCCATCAAGCGGCTGTGGATCAGCAGCATGGAGGATGCCGCTATCCAGCAGGGCTTTGAGAACCTGAGAGATGGCGCGGCCTATGATAACCTGTTTGCAGCGTCCGAGTGCAGAGCAAAAGCGGATTGGCTGATCGGTATGAATGGAACCCGTGCTTTTACGAAAAAGTACGGCAGAAAACAGACCATTGGCCGTGTGCAGACCCCGACACTGGCGATGCTGGCCGAACGGCAGGCCAAAATCCAGAACTTTGTAAAGGAACCCTATTACAAAGTGGAACTGTCCGGCGCGGGTGTCGTGGCGGTATCAGAACAGATGGCGCAGGAGCAGGATGCAGATGCTATGCAGGTCGCTTGCGATGGTCAGTGCGCCGTGGTTGGCAGCATCGAACGCAAGAGGGTAGAAAAGAAGCCCCCGAAGCTGTATGACCTAACGACCTTACAGCGAGAAGCAAACCGCTATTACGGTCTGACAGCCAGCCAGACCTTGCAGGCATTGCAGGAACTGTATGAAGAAAAGCTGGTGACATACCCCAGAACAGACAGCCAGTTTGTGACTGAGGATATGCGCAAGACGGTGGAATCTCTGGTGCTGGCCTTAGATGGCACGGCGGCAGACGTAAGCTGCGTTATCGACAACAGCAAGGTCACAGACCATCATGCGATCCTGCCGACGATGCAGGGTGCAAAGTGTGATAAGGAAAAGCTGTCCGAAACCAAGCAGAAGATTCTTTCGCTTATCATCTGGAAACTGGTGCAGGCTGTGCAGCCGCCGTTCATCTATGAGGATGTGTTTGTGACGGTATGCTGTCAGGAACAGAATTTTACAGCAAAGTATAAGGAAATTTTGCAGCCCGGATATACGGCAAAGCCTGTTCCGTTCGTAGAGCCGGAAAAGGACAAGGTTGTGCCGCTTCCGAAAAAGATGGAGCAAGGAATGGTTCTTCCGGTGGTACGGGCAGAGAAAAAGCAGGGCTTTACTTCACCGCCGAAAGTCTACACCGAAGATACCCTGCTGTCGGCCATGGAAACCGCAGGCAACAAGGAATTTGAAAAGGACACGGAGAAGAAAGGTCTGGGAACCCCTGCAACGCGCGCTGCGATTCTGGAAAAGCTGGTATCCTCCGGCTATGTGCAGCGTAAAGGCAAGCAGATGATTCCCACGGAGGACGGTGTGGCCGCAATCCGCAATATCCCGGACTACCTGAAATCTGCCAGTATGACAGCCGAATGGGAAAATGACCTGCTGCGGATGGAGCGCGGCGAGATCAAGCCCCACGATTTTATGCAGGGCATCCACGGATTGCTCGATAAGATGTTGGCCGACTTGCGGCAGATTCCTACCGTCGCGGCGGCTCCCTACTATAATAAGGTAAGCGTAGGAAGCTGCCCGGTCTGCGGAAACCCTGTACATGAGAGTAAGCTCAGCTTTTGTTGTGCAGACCGCAGCTGCAAATTTGCTCTCTGGAAAGAAAGCAGATACTTGTCCAACATGAGAAAAACGCTGGACAAGAAGATGGCGGTAGACCTTTTGAAGAAAGGCCGCACCCATGTAAAAGACTTTTATTCCGCGAAAAAAGATAAGACATTCGCCGCTGACCTTGTGATGCGCGTCGAAGAGGGTCGCGCACAGTACAGTCTGGAATTTCCCAAAACACCGATGAAAACGAAAACGTAAAGGAGGTTTGACCCTTGCCACAGATTAACGATATTCGAGAATTGGCGCAGCAGAACGCCCGGTATGTCAGTAACTCGCCACAGGACTGGATGAGTTATCTGGATGTGGCGGCGCGGCTGTACCGCTATTCGTTCACCGATGCACTCCTGATCCACGCGCAGCGGCCCGATGCAACCGCCTGCGCAGAACTGGAACTCTGGAATCAGAAAATGAGCCGATGGGTCAACCGTGGCGCAAAAGGCATCGCGCTTCTGGATGATACCGGACCGCGTACCAAGCTGCGGTATGTGTTCGATATTGCTGACACCCATCTGGTGCGCGGCGGAAAAACACCGCTCTTATGGAATCTGGACAGCCACGAGCATGAGCAGGCTATCTTAGACCATCTGGAAGATACCTATGGTTTATCCCAGACAGACAGCATGAACACCGCCCTGATGGAACTGGCACAGCAGCTGACCGCCGACAATCTGGATGAAGCGATGGACGGTCTGGCCTATGAGGTGGCGGATACTTTTCTGGAAGAACTGGACGAAGATAACATCCGCGTCCGCTTCCGGGAACTGATGACCAACAGTATCTTCTATACGCTTTCCCGGCGTTGCGGGCAGGAGCCTATGGATGTGCTGGACGATGATGACTTTATCCGTATCGTGGATTTCAACAAGCTGCCTGTGCTGTCGTTCCTTGGCAATGCTGTTTCAGAGCAGTGTGAGGCCGTTCTTTTTGACATTGGCCGCGAGATGCGGAAAATTTACAAAAAAGAAATCACGCAGCAGCTTGAAAAATCCGTTGACAGCTTGTATAATACCAATACGGACTTTAACACATTAAAGCACGAAACCGAAGAAAACACGACCGAAGGAGGACAAGAAAATGGAGTTGACGTATTACCGCAAGGGAGATTATCTGTTCCCGAATCTGGCCGTGAAGGACGAGCCGCAGATCATCGGGAAGTACGGGATGCTGCGCAGGACGTACCTGAAAGAGAACCGCAAGAACTGGTATCAGAGTATGCTGATGAGCGGCAGGCTGAACCAGCATCTGGCGCAGATCGAGGAAGCAGCGGAGAACCGGATGGAAACCCTGCTGGACAGCCTGAACGAGAAGTTTCCGGCACCGAGCAAGGAGAAGGACCCGCTGGCATGGGCGGCACATCAGAACAGCCTGACGGCGATGGCAGAAGAGATCGTCTTGAAGGAATTGGTGTACAATTAACTGAAACGACAACGGAACAGGATTTGAGCGAAGCAGAGGAAGAAATTGCCTCTGCTTTTTCTTTTCCTGATTTGCCGACCGTGGAACAGCAGATCCGCGCCATTGAAGCACCGATCCGGGCGCGGTATGCGGACGAGATTGCACTTGATCCCGAAGTGGTCGATGAAATTCTGCGCACGGGCAGCAACCGCAGCAAGGGTCAGCTGCGCCTGATCTACAATTTTATGGTCGAGAAAACCCCGGAAGAATACACGGAGTTCGTGAAAAACGAATATGGTACGGGCGGCAAAGGCTTTGAAATTGGCGGTGCGAAGTATGCCGTCTGGTTCGATGATCTGGGGCTGCGCATTGCGGCAGGCAACACCGCAAAGGGCGGCACGATTGTCAATGCGTTTCTTTCGTGGGAGGATGTGAGCAACCGTATCCATGAACTGCTCCGGCAGGGCGAGTATGCGCCGCAGGCGGTTCTCGATGCTGCACGGCAGAACGCCTTACAGGAACACGCGCAGACATTGGCTTATATGGAGCGTGATTTAGCCGATGGCGTTGCCGAAGCAGTGTTTCAGGATACAGAAATCTTCCGGGGCGGTTTCCCGGAACTGACAGACAGGCTGGCAGACTTGCTGGACGATACGGATTTTCTGACTGACCTCAACGAGAGATTGTCTGCGCTGGGGGAAGCCTACGCCGAAGATAAAGACCTGATGCGGATGCACTTTTATAAGCCGGATAAGGTGGCGGCGCTGCTCCACCAGTTTGCAAAACCTTATCAAAACTACTCGGCGCGGGATGGCTTTCACTGGAATGAGTACAAACGATTCATCACGGAAGATGAAATCAATGGATATTTCACGCGGGGAAGCAATTACTCGGATAGTCGGCTGGCAATCTATTCGTTCTTTCTGAATCATGAGGACAAAAAAGAACGGGCTGACTTCCTGAAAGACCATTATGGAATCGGCGGCAGCAGCCATGCACTCTGCGGGGCAGATGATTCTCACGAAGATCACGATGGCAGGGGCATTTCTTTGGAGCGTGGCTCATACGGGAACCCGGATGCAAGCGTTCATCTGAACTGGAATCAGGCCGCAGGCCGAATCGACCAGCTTATCCGTGACAGTGAGTATTTGAAGCCGGCAGACTACTCCCGGATGCCTGCTTATGAGCGCGAGCGGATGGCAATGCGGGTGATGGACTTCTATCACCATCTGCCGAACGAGGTGGAACGTCCTTTCCCGCAGGATCTTTACCACGAAGAGGGACGAAAGGCTCTCGTCGAAAAGCTGGCAGACCCTGAACAAGCAGCGGAACTTCTGGAGCAGATGGACAATGCACTGCTGTCCATGCCGCTGGATTCCGAAGAATATGAGCGCAAGGCAGAATTCCTCTCTATCCTGCACCAGTATGTCGAGGGAACGTACACGATTTTCCCGGAAAAGAAGAGGGCTGTTGAGATTGCGGTTCCTGAACAGGGACAGATGTCCATGTTTGACTTCATGGAGCAGGAGCCGCAATCGAAAGAGCAGTCAACCGCCGCAGCGGTTGAGGAACCCCGAAAAGATGTGCCCATTGCAGATGAAAAGCCTTCGGAGCAAACGCTGCAGCCCCTGCCGCTGGATGCCGCCAACGAGTATAACGCGCTGAAAGAGCGTTACCCGGATGCGCTGGTCGGCTACGAGCAGCACGGTAACTTTGAGTTCTACGGCGAGGATGCAAAGCGCGTTTCAGAACTTCTTGGCAGCAAGCTGTTGGAAAAGGAAACCGCACTCGGCAAGGTTGAGGTATCTGGTTTTCCGCGTGAACAGTGGGTTTCACAGGCAATGAAGCTCTGGAAGCAGGGGGAGAGTGTCTATCTGTCCGGCCAGCAGGAAGATGGAACCCATGCCCAAACGAAATACTTCCGCAGAGAGGAATATCTGCCTGTTAATACCACCATCGAACTGGACGATAGAGAGTTCCGTGTGGATTCGGTGGACTTTGGAAATGGAACGGTCAGTTTGCAGGACATGACCCTTGCAAAAGAAGCCCGGTATCCGATTTTCCGAACGGAACAGCTGGAGTACATTCGGCATCTGTACGAACAGGCAGATGTACCGATGGAAGAAGCGGTTGAAATCACAGTCTTTACGGCTCTGCACAATGCGGGTGTGGCCTACGAGGATTTCTCCCCGGAGCAGATGGATGTGATCTATTCGGTGGCAGAATCGGGTGGCGAGTTGGAAGAACTGCTGAATCCCGACTTTCCGCCGGAACAAATGCAGTTGATCGCAGATGTGCAGAACCGAACGGATGCCATCAGCCGTGCAGCAGCAGAGGAAGCCCTTGAACCGCTGACCCAGCAGCCTATGACCCCGGCAGAGGTCAACCATGCACGGCGGCAGCACAATCTTCCGCTGGACAGTGGAGCAGAAACAGAACAGCCTGCACAGCCCAAACAGAAACCTATGAACTTCCGCATTACGGACGATGATCTCGGCGCAGGAGGGCCGAAAACAAAGTATAAAGCCAATGTGGAAGCCATTCGGGTGCTGCAGACACTGGATGCAGGGCAGCGGCAGGCTACCGCAGAAGAGCAGGAGATACTTTCCCGGTATGTGGGCTGGGGCGGCATTCCGCAGGCGTTCGATGAAAACAACGCGGAATGGTCGAAAGAGTATGCCGAACTGCAGTCCCTGCTCACGGCAGATGAGTATAAGGAAGCCCGTGCCAGTACCCTGAATGCGTTTTACACTTCTCCTACGGTCATCAAGGCAATGTATGAAGCCCTGGGCAATATGGGATTGTCCAAAGGCAACGTGCTGGAACCATCCTGTGGTGTCGGCAATTTCATGGGTCTGGTGCCGGACAGCATGGAGAAGATTCGGATGTACGGCGTGGAGCTGGATAGCATTTCGGGCCGCATTGCACAGCAGTTGTACCAGAAAAACAAGATTGCGGTGCAGGGCTTTGAAACGATGCAGTTTCCGGACAGCTTTTTTGACTGTGTTGTGGGCAACGTACCTTTCGGCAATTACAAGGTACCGGATAAGCGGTACGACCGCCACAATTTCCTCATCCACGATTATTTTATCGCCAAGAGCCTTGACCTTGTGCGTCCGGGCGGTGTGGTGGCGGTGGTAACGTCCAGCGGTACGATGGATAAGAAGGATTCCTCTGTCCGTGAGTACCTTGCCAACCGTGCTGATCTGGTAGGTGCGATTCGACTGCCGAACAATGCGTTTCAGCGCAATGCCAACACGGGCGTGGTTGCTGACATTCTGTTCCTGCAGAAGCGTGACCGCGCAGCGGTGGAGCGGGCTGACTGGGTAGACCTTGGCGAAACACCGGAAGACTACTCCATCAACCAGTATTTTGCGCAGCATCCTGAGATGGTGCTGGGGGAGATCACCACGGAAAGCACCCAGTACGGCAAGCAGGAAACTACGGTCAAACCCATCGAGGGCGCAGACCTTGCGCAGCAGTTGAAAGAAGCGATCAGCAGCATCCATGCCACCATCACAGAGCCGGAAATCTCCGACGATGAACTGGATGTGCAGGAAGAACCCATTCCGGCAGACCCAAGTGTGAAGAATTTCAGCTTCACGAACGTGGACGGGCAGATTTACTACCGCGAAAACTCCTTTATGAATAAGGTGGAACTGCCTGCCGTAACTGCAGAGCGGGTGCTGGGCATGATCGCTCTGCGGGAAACCACCCGAAAACTGTTGGATTGTCAGCTGCATGATGGTTCGGATGCAGAAGTTCAGCTTTTGCAGAATGAACTGAAACAGCAGTACACCGCATTTAAGGCGCAGTATGGCCTTATCAACAGCACGGCCAACAAGCGGGCGTTCCGGCAGGACAGCAGCTATTGTCTGCTGGCATCACTGGAAATTCTGGACGAGGAGAAGAATCTCAAACGGCTGGCCGATATTTTCACCAAGCGTACAATCCGCAAGCCGGAGCCTGTTATCTCAGTGGACACGCCCAGTGAAGCCTTGGCACTCTCTATCGGAGAGAAAGCAAAGGTAGATGTGCCGTTCATGGCGAAGCTCTGCGGTAAACCAGAACAGGAGATCACGGATGAACTGGCAGGTGCGATTTTCCGAAACCCTGTGACGCAGCAGTGGGAAACCTCGGATGAATACTTGTCTGGCAATGTTCGTGAAAAACTGGCCACTGCAGAAACCTTTGCGGCGAACCATGCAGAGTACCAGATCAATGTGGATTACCTAAAAAAGGTACAGCCCAAAGATTTGGATGCTTCGGAAATTGAAGTGCGGCTGGGTGCAAACTGGGTAAAACCGGAGTACATCACGCAGTTTATGAAGGAAGTGTTCAAAACCCCGAACTACTATGCCGGGATTGACATTAAGGCAACCTATTCCGAAATTTCAGGTGCATGGAACATTTCGGGTAAGTCGCTGGATCGCGGAAATCCGCTTGTTACCAACACTTACGGAACCCTGCGGGTCAATGCCTATAAGCTGCTGGAAGATGCACTGAATCTCCGGGATACCAAAATCTACGATACGATTCACGATGCGGATGGCGACCATCGTGTGCTGAATAAGCAGGAAACCATGCTTGCACAGCAAGCGCAGGAATCCATTCGGGAAGCGTTTAAGCAGTGGATTTTCAAAGATTTAGATCGCCGCGAGGATTTGTGTGCGACCTATAACCGGATTTTCAATGCGATTCGTCCCCGTGAGTACGATGGCAGTCATATTCGTTTTGAGGGCATGACCCCGGAAATCTCTCTGATGCCGCACCAGAAAAATGCCGTGGCGCACATTCTGTACGGCAACAATACGCTGCTGGCGCATTGCGTGGGCGCAGGCAAGACCTTCCAGATGATTGCTGCCGGCATGGAAAGCCGCAGGCTGGGCCTGTCGCAGAAAAACCTCTATGTGGTGCCGAACCACCTCACAGAGCAGTGGGGCGCAGACTTCCTGCGGCTCTATCCCAATGCCAATGTGTTGGTGGCAACGAAAAAGGATTTTGAACCCAGCAATCGTAAGCAGTTCTGCTCCCGTATTGCAACAGGTGATTACGATGCCATTGTGATCGGACACTCGCAGTTTGAACGAGTGCCGCTTTCCCCGGAACGGCAGAAAGCTATTATCGAGCGTCAGATCGACGACATTACGCTGGCTTTGGCCGATGCCCGGAGTGAGGACAGCCGCAGTTTTACGGTCAAGCAGATGGAAAAAACAAAGAAAACGCTGGAAGCAAAGCTGCAAAAGCTGAACGACCAGACGAGAAAGGATGATGTGGTTACATTTGAGGAACTGGGTGTTGACCGTCTGTTTGTGGACGAGTCACATTTCTATAAAAATATGTTCCTCTACACAAAAATGCGAAATATCGCAGGTATCGCCCAGACCGATGCACAGAAGTCCAGCGATATGTTTGCAAAGTGCCAGTATCTGGACGAACTGACAGGCGGCAAGGGCGTGACCTTTGCAACCGGAACCCCGGTCAGCAACTCGATGGTGGAACTGTACACCATTATGCGGTATCTCCAGTATGACACGCTGCAGAAAATGGGACTGAGCCACTTCGATGATTGGGCAGCATCCTTCGGTGAAACCGTCACGGCAATCGAGCTTTCCCCGGAGGGAACGGGCTATCGCGCGAAAACACGCTTTGCCCAGTTCTTTAATCTGCCGGAACTGATTTCCTTGTTCAAGGAATCGGCAGACGTGCAGACGGCGGATATGCTGAATCTGCCTGTGCCGAAAGCGGAGTACATCAACGAAGTGCTGAAACCGAGCGAGACACAGGAAGAAATGGTGAGTTCCTTTGCAGACCGTGCCGAGGCTGTACGCAACGGTAATGTGAATCCCAGATTCGATAATATGCTCAAGATCACCAACGATGGCCGAAAATTGGCACTCGACCAGCGGCTTATCAATGAGATGTTGCCGGACGAGCCGGAGAGTAAGGTGAATCGCTGTGTGGACAATGCGTTCAAGGTCTGGGAAGAATCTGCCCCGGATAGGGGAACACAGCTGATTTTCTGCGATTTATCGACACCAAAAGCTGATGGTACATTCAACGTCTACGATGATGTGCGGGAGAAGCTAGTGGCGAGAGGTGTTCCCCGTGAAGAAGTGGCGTTCATTCACGAGTATAACACGGAAACCAAAAAGGCTGACCTGTTTGCAAAGGTGCGCGCCGGACAGGTTCGTATCCTGATGGGGTCTACGCCGAAACTTGGCGCAGGAACCAATATTCAGGATCGGCTGATTGCCCTGCATCATCTGGATTGCCCGTGGAAGCCGTCTGACCTAGAACAGCAGGAAGGACGTATTCTCCGGCAGGGAAACCGGAATAAGCAGGTGAAAATCTATCGTTACGTCACTGAAAATACGTTTGATTCGTATATGTGGCAAATTCTGGAAAATAAGCAGAAGTTCATTTCTCAGATCATGACATCCAAATCTCCTGTCCGTGCCTGCGATGATGTGGACGATACCGCACTGTCCTATGCCGAAATCAAGGCACTGGCAACGGGCAATCCCTACATCAAGGAAAAGATGGACTTGGATATTCAGGTCAGCAAACTGAAACTGCTGAAAGCTAATCACACCAGTCAGATTTATAGCTTGGAATCGGATATTGCGCGCCGCTATCCGCGAGAAATCGCTGTGGCACAGGGACAGATCGAAGCACTGAAAACCGATATGGAAGCGGCAAAACCGCTTCTGGTGCAGGACAAAGACCACTTCTCTATGGAGATCAGCGGCAAGGTGTACACCGAACGCAAGGAAGCGGGTGCAGCCATCATTGAGGCTTGCAAGGCTTTGAAAGCGGCTGGCACCGAGGGAAGGATTGGCAGCTACGGTGCGTTTGAACTGCATTCCCGGTTTGACAACTTCGATAAGGTGTTCCGGCTATCCATCAAGGGCGCATGGAGCTACTCTATGGAAGTCGGTAAAGACCCGCAGGGCAACATTCTGCGTGTTACCAATGCACTGTCTGACATCGAAAGAGCATTGCCGCAAGTGGAACGCAGACTGGAAACCTTGGAACAGCAGTTGGCGCAGGCAAAGGAAGAAGCCAAACGTCCTTTTGCGCAGGAAGCAGAATTGGCTGAAAAATCCGCGCGCCTTGCAGAGCTGAACTCTCTGCTCAACATGGACGAAAAGGGCGGTGAGGATGCGCTGGGAGTGGACGAGGATGCAGCCGAAACCGAAGTTGCAGACAGGCCGCGCCAGCCTGTGAACTATGCAGGCCGCGTTGCAGAGCGCACTGCGGACAATGTGCGGAAACCCTCTGTGCTGGCGCAGCTTCTTGCAAAACAGGCAGAGCGCAGCGCAGAACCGCAGAAATCCCAGAAGCGGAAAAGTCACGATATGGAACTGTAAATGAGAGCCGCCCCGTCAGTTTTGTCTGGCGGGGCATTTTTTTTTTGAAGGAGGGCATTTGCTGACATTAACACCGATCAATTTGAAAACGGCAAACGCATTTGTGCAGCAGTATCACCGCCACCATAAACCGACGCGGGGGCATAAGTTTTCTATCGGCGTATCGGACAATGGTGCGCTGGTGGGCGTTGCTATCTGCGGCAGGCCAGTGGCGCGGCGGCTGGATGATGGCTACACGCTGGAAGTCAACCGTCTATGTACGAATGGAACGCCGAATGCTTGCAGTATTTTGTATGCGGCGGCATACCGTGCAGCACGGGCCATGGGCTACAACAAAGTTATTACCTACATTCTGGACACGGAGAATGGCAGCTCCCTGAAAGCTGCCGGCTACACCTGTGAGGGCAGAGCCGGAGGCTTGGAATGGAACGGCGCGAAGGCACCAAAACAGGCTGACCAATATCCGCGCCAGATGAAAACACGATGGGTCAAGAAAAAGGAGGGCTTGCATGGCAGTTGACCGCAAACAGCAGATGAAAGAAATCACGGAACGGCTGGAGCAGGGTGTAAAGGACATTTTTACATCGGAAATGTACACGACGTGTCTGCGCACGATGGCAAAATTCCACAATTACAGCTTCAATAATACGCTGCTGATCGCTATGCAGCGGCCCGATGCCACACTGGTGGCAGGGTTTAACGCATGGAAGAATAAGTTTAACCGTTACGTTAAAAAAGGCGAAAAGGGCATCCAGATCATCGCTCCGGCTCCCATTAAGGAAGTCGAGGAGCGAGAGAAAATCGACAAGGATACGGGCTTGGCTGTGCTGAACGAAAACGGTGAACCGGAAATGGAACGTGTGGAGTATGTGGTTCCGCGCTTCCGAGTGACGACGGTTTTTGATGTTTCACAGACCGATGGGGAACCGATTCCATCGCTGGAAGTGAACGAACTGACGGCCAGCGTCAAAGACTATGCGCTGCTTACGGCGGCAATCGAGCAGGTATCGCCTGTGCCGATGCGGTTTGATGAAATCGAAGGGGATGCCAAAGGCTATTACAGTGATGCAGACAAAGAAATCTGCATTCAGGTCGGCATGGGCGAGAGCCAGACCATAAAGACGATGATCCACGAGGTTGCTCATGCGATGCTGCACAACAGCGATTTGATGGAGCAGAACGGCGAAGAAAAAGACAGGCTCACGAAAGAAACCGAAGCCGAAAGCATCGCTTTTACGGTATGCTCGGCTCTGGGCATTGATACATCCGATTACTCTTTTCCGTATGTGGCAAGCTGGGCCAGCGGCAAGGAGATGAAGGAGCTGAAAGACTCGATGGATACGATTCGATTGACAGCTGCCGACTTTCTGGAAAAGCTGGAAGCAGCGGTGGCAGAAAGGAGCGCAGAGCGCATGACCGCAATGCAGTATGCGGAAAAGCTGATTGGCGACAAGGAGCAGGAAAAGACGATTTTTGATGATGAGCAGCGAAATCTCATCGTGAATTTTGCCTTTGAGCTGGATGATCGGGCAGCAACGGAAGAACTGGTGAATGGTCTGGCGGCTGCACTGGCCGAGGATGACAAAGAAGAAGCCAACCGCCTGATGTACGATGCGCAGGAAAAAATTGAAAATCTCCCGGATGGGATGATTGGTCTTTCCGAAATGCATGACTACGGCTACCGGAAAGATGATGTGCTGCCGCTGACGAAAGAGGGCGCACGAGAATGGCATCGGCTGGGTGAAAGAATCTATCCGCTGTTCCGTGATGGCACGGCAGGTGATTATGTAAGCCAAGAGGGAATCGAGCAGCACGATGGTATTTTTGGCATTAGGGCAGACGCATGGGATGCGATTCTATTGGAACAACGGGAAGATTATGCAGAGGACGAGTATGCGCGCCCGGATTTTAAGCTGACAGTAATAAACCGTGAACAGGCTCTGCGGCTGTATGACGAGGGTAAGCAGATTTATCTTGTCCGCATCAGTCCGTGGCCAGTGATCGTTACTGACCGAACAAAAATCGAGCGCGGAAGTGATACCTTCCAGATTGCAACAGCAGATTTGGAGCAGGAGCGGAGTATGACAGAACAGGAAAATATGCTGCTGTATGGCAGCGAGAAGCAGCTCGGTATTTACCAGATCACTGCCCGTGACCCGGAACACGACTACCGTTTTATGGGGCTGGACTATGTGGAGAAGAAAGGCATAACGGTTACCCGTGCAGATTATGACCTGATCTATGCCGCACCGCTTACGGAAAAGGATACGCTGGATGGCATTTATGAACGATTCAATATCCAGCGTCCGGCAGACTTTACGGGGCATTCGCTGTCGGTCAGTGATGTGGTGGTACTCAATGATGGCAGTACGGTCAAAGCCTACTATGTGGACAGCATCGGCTTTGCTGAACTGCCGGAATTTTTCAAGGAAAGGAATATGGATTTGCAGAAAGAGAACCTTTTGAACGAAGAATTGCAGGAAATCGAAATCTTTGATAAGCCCGGTCTTTTCAGCAATGGCCGACTGCGGGATGAAGAAGTGCCGGAGGGCTTATATCGCTATGATCTGCGCGGCTCGGACTACGACCCCGGCCAGCCCATTACAGTGGAGAAAACGGTGGTGGTGAACCATGCGGCATCTGTCCTGATGGCCGAAGAACTTGACCTTGGCGCGGAGGGGCGGCTGGAACTTGGCGAGGAAGGACTGAACTTCACAGGCGCAGAGTTGACCGTGCGAGAGTTCATGGAGGAACAGCAGCAGAAAAACAATGCACTGATCCACAGCGATTCCTACCATATCGCAGTGGAGGGGCATATCGGCACATGGTACGCTATTGATGAAACGGAAATTGGCGGCGAAAAGTTCTTCCTGCTGGAGCATGAGGAACACGGCGATATGGCGGCTTGTGTTGCAGTCAATGAGCATGGCAAGCTGGTAGCAGAAGATTTGTGGAACGGCTTCGATGAAGATTTTCAGGAGGCCGTGCAGAAATATCTCTCTGAAAAATGGAATATGCCGAAAAAAGAAGATGTGGTATCAGAGATCATTGAAAAGGATGTGCCTGTGCCGGATAACAACGCACAGGACTATTCGGATGTGCCTGTCTACTATGAGCCGTTCAGCTATGCCAAAGAAAATGACGAGGTGGATTTATACCGCACTTCCTATCGACTGAACAGCGAGTGCAAGCAGGCAATCCATGAAGCGATTGCGGACAACTATGATGGGATGTACCTTGGCGATGGCGCGGTCGATCAGGTGGTGCGGCAGTACGGTATGGAGCGCGTGGGCTACATTCTGGCAAATACTCTGCACCATAAAAGCTACGATGGCCGTTTTTCTCATAGCAATAAGGAATGGGCAGAGCAGGTCAGCACCCCGGAACATAATGCAGACCGCATGACCTTCCGCACGGATTGGGTGGTTGACAGCCACCCGGCTATTCTGGATGGCTTTGTAACAATGTTCAGAAAAGAACTGGAAGCGCAGAAAGAACAGGAACAGCCTTTCGTAAAGCAGTTCTATGTGGTCGAAAATATGCAGGCCGCGCCTTTGAAAATTGAGCGGTTCGGAAATCTCGACGATGCAATGTCGCAGTATCAAGCACTTCCGAACCATTACATGAAAGCCTTGGGCGTGGAGAAAAATCCTGATCCGCTGCCTGGTTCGCTGGATATTTTGCAGTGCAGGAACGGCATTGACACCATTGTGGAGGACTACAAAACGGTTCCGGGCTGGGATAACCCGTATATCCAGAATCATGTTGTGCAACTGTTGCAAGGGGCTTTGGCTGTGCAGGATGTGGAACTGGCCTACGAACTCCCGGATGCCTATTTCCACATTCAGACCTGTGACGATGGCTTCGACTATACCTTATATAATAAGGACTTCACGGAACGGGATGGCGGCATTCTCGAAACGGACGGAGATAAGCCTGTGCAGGAGGCTATGACGGAGCTGCTGGCAGAGTTCGGCTGTGATGCGGCAGAGGGTAAAGTCATGGACGCGGCAGAACTACGGGAACAGGCCGATACGGTGGCTGAACAGCAGGCAGAAGTTTTGAAAGAAAAACTCGCTGCAGAAAGACCTGCGCCGAAAGAAACGCTCAGCTTTTATGTCGCGGAGTGTTTGGAGTTCACGTTTGCGGGAGAGTTTCACGACCATCTGACCATGGAAGAAGCATTGGAAGCCTACGACAAGATTCCGTCCGAACGGATGAATGCCGACAAGTGCATTGGATTCTGCATCGAGGAAGATGGCGGCTTTGTTGGAATGTATGAGCTGGTCGTGAACGATAAAGTGCAGCGCGAGAACATCAACTCCATCAACTATTTCAGGGATGATAAGCTGGTGCAGCAGGCTATTGCCGATATGGAAAAACTGATGGAGGCACGGCAGAAGAGCAAGGAGCAGGAACGCAGCAGTACGAAAAAGTCTGTTCTGGATGCCCTGCGCAGTCTGAAAGCCAAGAAACAGGATCAGCCTGCACAGGAACAGGATAAGCCGAAGAAAGCGAAAAGGAAAGGGATGGAGTTATGAGCAATGTACGCTTTGATGAACTGGAATTGATGCTGATGGCGATGTTTGAGCAGCCGACACTCAAAGATACGATTCAGGTGTTGACGGAGGTTCAGCCGCTTGTGGCAGAGGATGCAGAGATGTCTGCGCTTGTCCAGCAGACCATCCCGAAGATGCAGCAGTTGAACGAGCAGCAGTTCAAGGGGCTGGAACTGGAATGGCATAGGCCGGAGGATGATGCAGGAAAATGAGTTCAGATATATTTGTGATTTACCAGATCGACAATTCTGAGAAAAACCGTGAGTATCGCTGCCGCAGCTATGAATACCAGATTCAGCATGGCTTTATGATAACCGCAGACAATTATGGCACGGGCTACTCTGGTACGGCTTCACGGGGAATGGGCGCGGAAGCGATTCGTAAAAAGATGGAAAGTATTAACCCGGACAAATTCAAAATTAGAAAATTTGGGGTCAGTGATGTCATCGGATTGACTGCGGCAGGCAAAACCTCTTTTTTCTATGTTGATAAGGATAGGCTGGTGAGATTCAACGGCTTTTTCCCAAAGCCCCAGAGTGGCACATACCTGATTCTTGATGAGGGCGGCTATCAGGTGGCAGGCCAAAAAGGCACATGGATGGTATCGGATGAAGTAGAGGTCGGTGGTCAGCGGTTTGTTCAGATGAGAAGTGAACAAACGAAGAATCCACCGCCGAGCATTATTCTTCACGAGAGTGGAGCCTTTGTGACGCAGACAGCTTTAGGTTTCGATGGAGAAGCTACCAGAAAGATGAGTGCTTTTTTACAAGGCCAAAAGCCTGAACTGCTGCACCATCAGAAGTTCTTTGAAAACGGTACAGCGGAACGCGCCAAAGAATCCGGCACGGAGCAAAACTACAATATGATAGATGGCTGCGTCAACAATGTACCGAAAAAGCCCCGGCGCATTGGCGGCAGGTGGTCGGTGCTTGATCGGCTGCATATTAAGCAGGCTGAGCGGCGACAAAAAGACAATGCGCCGCAGCAGGAACAGGAAAGAAGCCGAAAAAGTTAAAATACCGTAATATCGTTGAGATGGCTTCCCCAAAAAGGAGGCCATCTTTTTTGCGTTAGAATCAAAAATGTAAAAAACTTTTTTACATCACGATTGATTTCCAGAAGCTGATGGTATATAATAATAGCAGAAGGGAGAGATGAAAAATGCGTTTTGATGAACTTTTTGAAATGAGAAAACTGACAGGGACAAAATTAAAGGACTATATTCGCAGCAATGGATTCTCAAAAGTATCGTTCTGCAAGAAAACAGAGATTTCTCGCCCTACTTTAGATAAGATTTTGAATGGCGAGATAGATAGCAAAAGCACGTTCGATAAGCACTTGAACAAGATTCTTACTAGTTTGAGCATTGACCCGGATACCTTGATGGGATTTTCACCGAGGGTGCAAAGTGTAGATGCCGTGTACTCGCAGAATGCGCCGATTGATTATCAGATGAATGATAAGGCAAAGATAGAGTACGATCTGTTGCAGGATATTCTAAACCTTTGCAGTGTTTATTATTAAAGGCGGAAGGCTATGAGTGAGCGAATTACAGCAGCCAACTTAGATGAAGTTATCAAAAGGAACGAAGTTATCGAGGAACAGATGAAGCAGAGTGCTTCGCTTATCTGGTCAAAATACAATCCGATGCAGATAAATTCTCCGATACAGTTGGCGTTACAGATTTTAAGACCATATGGTTTGATACAGCTGCCGATTGATAATCGCTATTTAAGCGGAGCAATTTTTGTTCGGGATGGAAAACGAATCCCCTTGATAAATACGGCACTTCCGAGAGCAAATCAGTATTTTACGGTGTGGCATGAAATTTATCATCTATTGTTTGATGAAGTTTCTTTTGACCATTTAATTGAATCCGAAATCCTGATGGAAGAACGAAAAGCAGAATACTTTGCTGCGCTTATGCTTCTGGGAAACCTTATGCCGTACTTTGAGGGCTTAAAGGATATGGAGTTCCAAGCAAAAGCGTTTCAGTGCATGAACGCTTTCCAAGCTCCCTATAAGGCGGTGCTGATCTCTCTGTATGAAAGTGCAGTAAAGAATGGGAACACGGCTATTGCGGAAGAAGTTAAGGAAAACTTTGATGTGCAGGTTGAAGATATTGCACAGAGATTCCGCGATTTGGGATTGGATGATTCCCTTGTACGGCCTTCGTATGTAGTAAATGTAAGTCCGCTACAAGAGAAAATCAATAAGACGATTCGCAATGAGCCGGAAGTGGAATACCATAAAGACAATGAAGCATTTCTGAAAACGGTTTTAAGTGAATTTAAAATGCTGACGGGAGAGGCCGATGCTTAATATACCAGAGTATAAAGAATATGCTGGGGAGACCAAAATAGCACTTATGGATAACTCATCACTGGCATTTATGCACGAGTTGAGCCAGAGAAGTTATCCATCTGATGGAATCCTCAGCGTATACGATTTGATTCTGATACCAAAGTGGGTAATGGAGGAAATTGAGGATTCTACATACAGAAGCACCTATGTTGAGCAGCTTCAGGCACAAGGGTATCCTATTCGTTGGATTGATGAAACAAAGTACGGTGCTTTTGTCAATGATGAAGATGTGAACCTGTACTACATCGTTGAAGCTGCGGTATCGCGTGTGTCAGAGTTGATGCGCTTCCTTCGCAGAAAAGTAAAAACCGAAGATCTGATTGACTTGCCTTCCGCAGAGGAATGGATGAACCGGCTGTACGATGAATGGCCGATTCATGGAAGAACGCTGTCAACGGGTCGCACTCTTAAAAAGAATGCGGGAGAAATCTCGTTGACGATCCTTGCTGAAATATTCGCGTGGTATCATGATGGAGTGGACAGCCTGACAATCTATACGCAGGATACGGATGCGCATGAGTTCCAAACGAATGCAGAGCGTATCTTAACGGGAAATTCTGAATTTACTCCTGCGCTGGATTCTCCGATTTCGGTGGCCTTTAAGTCAAATGACTTTATTTTGTGTCAGATGTATCGTGAGGGCGCCTTGACTTTGGATGCGGTGCGGCAGCTTCGCCACGATGATAGAAAATTGACTTATACACGGCAGCAAGCGGATAAGTCGATTATTTGCCGCAAAGAAGTTATAACGAAAGAGCAGTTCATTGATTTGATTCAGGATGCGACAGTTCAAATCCTGTTCTAAGAGTAATATGGTAGAAAAGGGTCAGCCCTAGTCTTTCGCAGGAAAGACCAGGGCTGGCTTTTTGTTTTATAGAGAGTGTTCGTTCTTTCGGGATTGCTGCTGTTCGCGCCGTGCTTCTCGTTCTGTTCCCAGAATGTTATCTACATTGGCACATACAGTCTGGAGTTCCCTGTGGTAATCTTTGAAATAGTGGTAGGTGTCATACTGGGCATCTTTCTGAATGGTAAGCTGCTCCTTTTCAGCCCGGAGGTCTTTCATGGTCGGGAACCTTCCATCTGGGGAGTGCTGCTTTAGGATGCGGAGGGCTTCTTCATATTTGGCAATATCCTCTGCATGAGCCTGACGGAAAGATTTCTTATTGCCGGATTTCAAGAAATCACCATAGACTGATTTTGTAGAAAGATACTGGCCTAAATAACGAATCTGCTCATTGACTTTTTTCAATTTTGCTTCGGTGAATTTGGCATCACTTCGGGCTTTTGCCATTTTAGATTGAATGGCGTCAGTGGTATCGGAGAGTTTTTCGTAAGAATCGTATCCATGTTCCTGCACATAAGCGACTGTTCGTGCCATCTGCTGCAAATTGGAAATCTTGACTTTCTGCGCATAGGCGCGGCTCTGCTGTGCTTTTACGCAGGTCTGCAAGTCAACCACAAGGCGCAGGTCAGACTTAATGAACAAAATAGCCATAGGATCATCTGCTGCCCAATGAGGATTGTTCCGTTCTTTGTTCCGCGCATTTTCTGCAAAAATGCGGAGAAGCCTGTCGCGGTCATAATTAGAACCGAGAGCGCGGGCAGAAATAAATTTCTGTCGGTCAGCAGGAAGATAGCTGAATCGTCCACGATGGTCTTTTACCAAAATTCCGTATTCCGCTTTTAATAACCGTTGAAATTCCTCAAAAGATGTGGCACGTTCCGCAATGTCAGAAATGGCATTGCGGAATTTTTCTTTGTTTGTTTCAAAGGTAGTGTGCATGGGGGTGATGCCATCGCCCAGAAGTTCCATGTTTGCAATGTCCAGATTCAGCTGCCCACGCCGCTGCGCATGGTACTCCTGCTGTGTGATTTTATCCGCAGCAGGGGAGAGCAGATCGACCTGATGCAGCCCTTCGCGCTGGCAAATATCCATCAAAGATTTTTGCAGGTGCTTCAAATAGTCTTTGGTAAGGTGGTGCTTGTATCCAGCCTTGCAGTCGATTGGCCGTTCGGTGTAGGTCTGAGGCTCTATATCGAATTTGCGCAGGCTGTTGATTATGATGTGGGTATGGATGTTGCCTGTTCCGTTATTGCCATCTGTATGGGTGCAGACCAAAGCCTGATGCCCCGGAAAATTAGCTTTTGCGTATTCCAGCCCGATGGCCTGTGCACGTTCTCCTGTTAAATCGTGGTCGGCGTTATCTCTGGGGTCATGGCTGATAATGTAGTGGTGGCTTTTGATTTCATCATAGGTGTTGTTCTTATGGTACTGCTGGTTTAACAGTTCACATTCAAGGTCGAAGGTTTCGGGATTGCAGTTCAAACCGTCAAGATAAAATTCTTCCCGAAGCAGCATATTCCCGCTTTCATCCAGAACGGGAACCAGATGAAACTCATCGTGCTGGTATTTGAGATAGTCGATGGCACTCCCATAATTGGCATTTTTACTTGCGATGTGTTTTAGAATTGCCACGATATACACCTCCAAGCTGAACGATTTCCTGCCGTAGTTCACGGATTTCCGCAATGCACCTTTTTAGTTCTTCTAACATTCCGCGTGATGCCAGACCGCCGCCGTGAAAAAAGCGGGCAATCTGGTTGAGATTGTTCCCGATGCCTGCGGCCTGCACCGTCAAATTCTGAATTTCTCCCAGATCGGCAACGATATTATAGTTGACTTCCAGCTTTTCGCGGAGAGCCTGTTTGCGTACAAAAGTACCAATCGGGTATCCGGCATCTTTAGCGTATCCGGCCACCAGCTCATATTCCAATTCTGTGAAACGGATGTAAACCCGCTTTCCCCTATGAAGTGATTTCTCTTTCTTTGGTCGAGCCATAGCATAATCCTCCTGCATTTTATAGTTGCAGAGCAACTCCCGATAAGCCGTAGGCGTTCGGCTGCGAACACATTTATGTGGAGCCAGATAGCCAAAATCCAAGATTTTGTGCGTACCGTGGGAATGGGGAACGGAATCCCCATCAAGATTGCCAGCCGGGAAAAGCCACGAGAGTGAGTTTTGAGCGGCTATGGGCGAATCTTGCGATAAGAGAGAAAAAAGCCCCACGATCTGGAAAATCGAGAATTGTCCTTATACCTATAACATTCTGGAAGCACCTTTTGGCAACCACTTGAAAAAATATTTTTGTGAAATTTCAAAATTTGGTTGCCAAACACCCCTTTTAGAATGCTATAGGTGAAGGGAGGTATTTGATGTACCAGAAAATGACGCATACACTTGAGGATTTGAAGAAATTGGCAGCGATGGAACTTCGGGATGTGAACCGTGAAGAACTGGTGGACATCAACGATGTGGAAATCAAGAAAGACCTGTCGCAGCGAGAACGGATGGTTGATTTTGTTTCACAGATCAAGAACCCTTACTGCTATCTTGACCGGGGAATGGTCGTAAAGATCAGTTTTGCCGGAGAGAACCGATTGGAGGACACGCTGAAAAAATGCGCAAGGACACACCGGAAATGAAAAAAGAAGAAAGCAGAAGAAAATTTGCACTTTAGCACATTAAAGCGTTGACATAAACCGTGAAATATGAGATAATGGCTTTGGGTCAAAACAGAATATGCTGATAAAGCCGATAATTTCTTGGTTTATTGTCTGAACGACAAATAGATTAGGAGGTTATCGGCTTTTTATGTTTTTTCAGGGAAATGAAAAATACAACTGCGCCACATATCTTCGTTTGTCGCGTTCGGATGGCGACCAGCAGGAGAGCAACAGCATAAAAAATCAGAGAGCGTTGCTGAACGATTACATGGGGAAGCACCCGGAATTGCACAAGTTCGATGAGTATGTGGACGATGGTTACAGCGGCACAAATTTTGAACGCCCGGATTTTAAGCGGATGATGCAGGACATTGAGAAAAGGAATGTCAACTGCATCATCGTCAAGGATTTATCTCGTTTCGGCAGAAACTACATTGAAACGGGTCGTTATCTGGAACGAATCTTTCCATTCATGGGTGTGCGCTTTATCGCCATCAACGATCATTATGACAGTGCCGAGGAAAACGATGATAAGGGCCGTATTCTGATTCCGTTCAACAATCTTATCAATGACACCTACTGCCGGGATATTTCGCTGCGCGTTCGCAGTCACTTGGATGTGAAACGAAAAGAAGGTCAGTTCATTGGCAGTTTCGCAGGGTATGGGTATCGCAAAGATCCCAAGGACAAAAATCATCTGATTATAGATGAATACGCTGCGGGCATCGTGCAGGAAATATTCAAGCAGAAATTGAACGGAATGAGTTCACAGCGCATTGCCAGCCACCTGAACGAACTTGGTGTCCTGCCGCCGAACGAGTATAAGAGAGCCAATGGATTCAACTATACCTGTGGTTTTCAGGCTGGGCTGAATCAGAAGTGGACAGTGGTTTCCGTCAATCGTATTTTGAAAAATGAATCCTATACGGGAACATTGATTCAGGGTAAACGCAGGAAAATCAATTATAAAGTAAAAAAGAGCCATGATGTTGGAAGTGAAAACTGGATTCGGGTGGAGGATGCGCATGATGCCATTATCAGCAAAGGCGAGTTCCAGCAAGTACAACAGTTGTTGGAACTGGACACTCGTACCGCACCATCGCAGACAACAGTTTATCCATTATCAGGTTTTCTGCGCTGTGCAGACTGCGGGCAGAATATGATTCGCCGTACGGTGACGAAAAACGGAAAGAAGTATCAATACTATCACTGCTCTACCTATAAGAATGGCGGTGGCTGCACACCGCACATGATAAACAGTGAGAAGCTGACGGAAAGTGTTCTGGCTGCGATTCGGCATCAAGTGACACTTCTTGTAGAAGCGGAAAAGGTACTCTCCAATGCAGAGCTGGCAAGCGGCGAACAGATTGGCATAAAGATTCTGGACAGCCAGATCACTGCACTGGAAGCTGAATTAGAACGGTACAGTAATTTGAAAATCCGTCTGTATCAGGACTTATGCGATGATGTTGTCAGTCGGGAAGAGTACGGAGAAATGAATACTCGCTTTGCGCAGAAGATAAAAGAGGCACAGGATAAGATTCATGAAATCCGCGAAAAGAAGCAGGAGGCATTAAAGCACGACACACTGCTTCCTACTTGGTTGGAAGAATTTAAGCAGTACGAACATATCAAAACGCTCGAACGCAGGGTCGTGGTGGAACTGATCGACCACATAGATGTTCATAGTAAAACAGAGATTGAAATTCATTTCTGCTTCGAGGATGAACTGCACAGCATCACAGAAAAATTTATGGAATATCAAGCACATCATGGAAATGAGGTGGCAGAGGAATGAAATGGGTCAGTTATACAAGGTCGATTTCCAGCAGGATCGGAGAAGAAAATCCATCCAATACGATTGCGGAGCAGAATGAGCGCATTGCACGGTATCTAAAAAAGCGCGGGTGCAGCGTATCCGAAAAATACAGTGACCGCAAGAGAACAGCAGAAGCCACAGAGGGCTTTGACAAATTGGTACAGGATGGGATGGCGCGGAAATTTGATGCAGTTGTTGTGGATTCTATCTTTCGCTGTGGAAGAACCCTTCCGTTTGCCATTGAAGCACTGCAGAGGACGTTCTATCCGCTTGGTATCCAATTTGCAGTTGTGGAAGATGACTTTTGCAGTGCAGACAAAACTGCCGAAGAAGTTGCAGAGTATTTCAATGGAAAGGCCATTGATAAGATTCGTTCGGAATTTATTACCAATCGCCAGAATCACTTTGAAGAAGGTACATTGACCCATCGACAGGCTAAATATGGTTATTCGCTGTCGGAAGATCGCAGAAACCTTGTTCTTAATCCTGAGAGCGCACAGGTTGTAAAGCTGATTTTTCAGATGTATCTGGAAGATATGAAAATCCCGGAAATCGCAAGAGCATTGGATGCACAGGGCGTTCCATCTCCACAAATCCAGATGGCAAAGAAAAAAAGGTCAAGAACAAAAATCAAGTGGCCGGATTCAACCATTCGCTCGATTTTGAAAAATCCTCTCTATATCGGAAAATGTACGCTGACACTGGCAAAGGCAAAGCGAGAATTGGAGGTTCCGGCGATTGTTTCAGAGACAGAATTTCAGAAAGCTCAGAAAAAGTTGGAATCTACGAGGTTGCCTTCGAGAAAAAAGGCCCGAAAAAAACCAAATCTACTCTTCAAAAAAATCTATGACAAAGAAAGCGGAAAAGGTCTGCTGTGCAGAACATCAGAAGATGAAAGCCAGCAAATCTATTCGTTTGACAAGGGGTATAGATGCTTTTCTGGAAAAGCCCCTTTCATCGAAAGCGAGAAAATCTTTCGAGAGATTCTTTCAGCTTTGGAAAAAGAAAAAATGCAAGCTGCGCATATTGATAGGGTGCTGGACTTGAATCCTGAGAAAGTCAAGCAGTGCATGGATGCTGGACTGTTGCAGTACAGAAAAAGAGCAAATGAGATCGTTGCGCACTTGATGGCCAAGGACGATGAACGAACAGCAGTTTATCGGGAATACGAGCAGGGATCAATTTCACTAGAACAGGTAGAGGAGTATGAACATCAGTATCAGGTGGCGGTCCAGAAGCAGGAAGCGGCTTTTAAAAAAGTAATGCTGGCTGTTAATGACATAGAAAAAGCATTTAGCCATGGAAATCCCTGGTTGATGAAGTTCCGAGCGATTTCAATTCCTGAAAAATTGGAGCGCACACATCTTAAAGAATGGCTTGACCATGTATGGATCGTAGATTTTGAACAGGTAGAAGTGATCCTAGAAGAAAGTGAGTGGAAGAGATTCTTCCCGGAAGAATGGCTGAACAACGGAGAGGAAGATTGTAATGGCAAGAAAGAGTAGAAAGAATATGATGCCGCAGGCTGCTGTGCAGGAGGCCGTACAGCAAAACGAAAAAGAACTTCTGCGCACGGCAGCGTATGCGCGGCTGTCGGTTGAGAACGGCGGGCATGAAACAGAAGATTCCCTGCACACACAGATTTTACAAATTCATAATTATATCAGGGAAAACCCGGAACTGACGCTGACCGATACCTATGCAGACAATGGTTTTACGGGAACACGTTTTGACCGACCAGAATTTGAGCGAATGATGCAGGATGTGCGGACAGGCAAAATTCAGTGCATCGTAGTGAAGGACTTATCTCGATTTGGTCGTGACTATATCGAAACGGGAAGCTATCTGGAAACTATTTTCCCGATGCTCCATGTTCGCTTTATCGCCATCAACGATGATTTTGATAACATCCGGCAGTCGGATGTGGATAGTCTTGCGGTTCCCATCAAGAATATGGTAAACAGCTTGTACGCTAAGGACATTTCAAAGAAAATCAGCCTTAGTTACCAGATGCGCCGTGAAAAGGGAATCCCTACATCGTGGTGTACACCGTATGGCTATCAGTTGAACCAACAGGGAAATAAGTTTGAAGCGACTGAGGATGCGAAGTGGGTCAAGCTGATCTATCAATGGTATCTTGCAGGAGTGAGTACAAACGAAATTGCCCGCAGGTTGGAATTTTTAGAAGTAGCAAGGCCGAACGAACGGCTGAATCGCAAATTACATGAGGGAGATGACCCTACCTATAATAAATGGCACCCCAGTACGGTTCTTCGTATTTTAAACAGCAGTGCCTATATTGGAGAACTGGTATCTGGGAAAACGCAAACTGCATCATACAAAGGGATTGGCCTCCATCCAGTGGAAAAGAAGGAATGGCATATTGTTGAAAACGCTCATGAAGCAATCATTCTAAAATCGGATTTTGAAAAAGTGCAGGCACGGCGGGAGCAGAATAAGGAAAGACGGGAAAGGGCGATGGCTCGTTCCAAAGCAACCAGAGAAAAGTGTTATAACCATCTATCGGGAATTGTTTACTGTGGCTGCTGCAGACGCAACATGACGTTTGAACGGCGTGTGCATGGTACGGTGAAAGAAACGTACTATGGAGTGTTCATTTGCAAAAGAAAGAAGAACACGACTCCCTGTGCCTATCATGCGGTGCCGGAGAAAATGCTGATGATGGTGGCGATGGATCAGATTCATCATCTGGTGTCTACCATGTGTGAAGAAGAAAAGCTGGTAAAAGACATGATGCGCGGCAGCAATCTGGATTCTGCCCGTTCCATCAAGATGAAAGAAAACTCTATCCTGTTTCGGATTCAGGAAGCCGAAGAACGGCGGTTGCGTTTATATGAGGACTATAAAGCTGAAATTCTGGACGAAGATGAATATAGTCAGCTAAAGGAACACTACATAGCAGAAAAGCAGCGGCTGGAACATGAACTGCAAAAGCAGCGTCAGCGCGCATTGGAACTGGAAAAGAGAATCAAAATCTGCGATGCGCAGATGGAGCGGATGCGCGGGATTCTGAATCAAAATGAATTTGATGAAGAACTGGTGCATGAACTTATCAAGAGAATCTATGTGGGAATGGACAATTCTGTGGAGGTCGAATTTAAGTGCAGCGACCCCTATCAGGAAGTGCTTGCAATCATGTCGGAGGTTCAGAATGAATGATAAAATTGCAATCTATCTCCGCTTATCATTGGCAGACGGAGATTTGAAAAAGGGCAGCAAGGATGAAAGTAACAGCATTGAGAACCAACGGATGCTGCTCCACGATTACATTGGAAAGCAGGAAGATTTATTTGGCGAGATTGTAGAATATGTAGATGATGGCTATACTGGCACCAATTTTAATCGTCCAGCTTTTCAGAAAATGATCGTGGATTTGAAGCAGGGCAATATAAAAGTCATCATTGTAAAGGATTTATCCCGCCTTGGTCGTGACTATATCGGTGTTGGCGATTACATTGAGCAGATTTTTCCGTTGATAGGAGTTCGGTTTATTGCTGTGAATAATTCCTTTGACAGCATGAAACTGAACAACGGAACGCCGGGAATCGAAGTGGCAGTCAGCAATCTGGTGAATAATATGTATAGCCGGGATATTGCGAAAAAGGTTCGGGCTGCTCTGGAAACGAACTGGAAGAACGGAAAAGCCACCTGCACAAATGTTCCTTTCGGATATGTGTGGAACAAGAAAGGTGGGAAGCGGTGGGAAATTGACCCGGAGGCTGCACCCAGCGTGAAAAAAGTATTTGAATTAGCATTGTCCGGCCGCAATACAACGCAGATCGCCTATGGCATGAACGAATTAAATCTTCCTACGCCGGGATTATATGCGAAACGAAAAAATCTTCTAATGGGCAGTAATCCCATTATTGCCCCGGACAGTGAAATGCTGTGGAATGCGGCAATCGTATGGAGAATCCTTAGACGGTATGAATACACGGGCGCGCTGGTTATGGGGAGAAGAAAGAAAATTGATGTAAACACTACATCTATTCGGACACTCCCGGAGGACAAGTGGATCATTGCAGAAAATGCACATGAGGCCATCGTGACAAAAGATGAATACTATCAGGCACAGAAAGCAATCCGTAACGTGACTCCAATTCAGTATAAGGTGGGTGATGAATTTGCGTTAAAAGGAAAAATCTGCTGCGGAAACTGTAATCGGCAGCTTCGCCACGAAAGACAATATGGGGAAATGGTTTTCTATTGCGGCTATAAACGGTCAGCCGGAAAGTTCTCTAAATGCTACGGCGGCTATTACAGAGAATATTCGGTGAACGCAAAAGTGGCTCGTGCGATAAAAACAGTATTCTATGCGCTGGATGTGGTAAATCAGGGAATGCAGGAAAAGCAGTCTATCACGGTGCGCTGCGTGGACATTGAGGACTTGGAAAAGCAAGCAGAAGCCATTCGGGTAGAGCAAATCAAACTATATGAATCGTATGCAGACGGTGTGCTACGGCGAGATGTGTACATAGAAAAGAAAAAGACCCTTTCGGAAAAACTGGCTGCATTGCAGGATAGCATACGGACAGAAAAGGAAGAACAGGAGTGTGCCGATGAACTGGATGAAGAAATCCGCGCTCTGACAAAACAGGCCAGCGAGAAAACGTACATCGGCGGGCTGACAAAAGAATGTGTAGATGTTTTTGTGAGCAAGGTTTATCTGTATGACGATCAAACGATGAAAATAGAGTTCAACTGTGAGGATGTGATTCGGAGAGCGTTGGAAAAGTATATTTAAGAAAAAAAGCGACGCTTGAAACGCTCAAGCGTCGCTTCCCTTTGCCGGACACTATAAAAGACTCTGTTTGAATGCGGAATTCTGAGCTTCGTATTTTCGATCAAAGTTGGAGGTGTAATTTAATGGTACTAGACAATCTGCATCTGATGGAATTTCAGGATTGGATTTATAATATCCGAAAATATCTAGTTCATCAAATGATGTGAATAAATCTATATGCTGAGCGCGAAAATCAAGATAAGAAAGGAAATCTTCTATCGAGGAACATTCTTGAGTAATAATATCTAAATCAAAAATGTTGACAATATAAGGACGCAGGTGGGCCTGTGAATCAATAAGATTATAAAAGGTGGTTTCGGACGGGACATTCCCAAAGTGTTCTGCTGTAACGCACACTACATATTTTGAAGATGTGTTTTTTAGTTTGATTTTTTGAGAAGAACTTGATAAGAACTCCTTTCCATCTTCAACATAGCGAATTGACCGAAGGGCTTGCTGAAAAGCATTTCCAATAGCCTGTTTTACATCCTTTTTTATACTGTCGATATTTCCATTGAGGGAACTTAATGTTAAAATTTTGCTTTTGCATTCACAAAAAATTGTGGCAGAGTCGGTGCAGACAGTGACATCGGACTCACCAGAGTTATCACTATATTTCAAGGAAGTGTAAATATTACTGGAATCAGTAAGACGACTGAAATATGCTTCTGTGAGATCTTCGACAACTTGCCCGCGATTAGTAGTATAAATACCCTTTTCGTAATCATTAAAGTGAGATTCTGCGATAAAGGTGTAGTGGAACAGTTTTGGGAGATTCATTAGAGTTGGAAGAAGAAGCGGCATATAAATATATGATCCAAAGTCAATGAATGGTTTGGACGTAAGGCATTTGAAATCCGAAAGGCCAACTTTTTCAAAAGTTTTACTGAAGGGCTTTACACAGAGATAGCTTAATAAGGCATTGATTTCATCTTGTGGAATGACAGAGTACAAATCTGTTTTATAAAATCTAAAAATATAGCCACTATCAATGCAAAATATAGATTTATCTGACCTATTAAATAGTGACTTGATCAACGCGCCTATTTTATGAGAATTTTTATGAGCAACTCGATAACGTAACTCGGTTTCACGAAAAATGTAAGTAATTAGCTGATAACATGATGAAAATGAAAAACCAAGAGAGCTTTTAAATGAAGTGTCCAATGGTCCATATAACTTTTTGGCAAAGTCTAAAAGTTGGTATAGATACCCATCGCCCCGAAAAAAGGTGTTTTTCATCTTCATACTTGTGGATTGAAGAAAAGAGGCTTTTTCGACATCGGATGAATCTTTTCTTTTTATAGCTTCGGAGATTAGAGCACGTGCATAGTCATTGGGAAAAGAGCCTAGAATGCTTTTTAATTTTATATAAGCATTTCGTGTTAATGGAGAAATCCCATTTTGTGGACATGCATACAAAGCATTAGCTGCGGCATATTCGGCAAGAGAGAGTTGCTCGCCGTCGTGCATGAGATTTTCTAGTTGATATTGAATGATAGCAGATAATACATCTTCTAACGAATGCTGAGACAAGAAATCAAAAAAATCCATGTTATTTGGCATAAGGACTACTCCTGTCTGAAATCTTCTGAAAAATAATTGGGATTATCTAAAGTGGACACTAAAAATACCCAATTGGATAAGAAAATCCGTGAAGCATCTTAAACAATTGTGTAGATATATTCCATTAGAAGGTGGCTATTAGATGCTAAGGGTTTCCACCCATGCTGACAAGTCGGCTTTGCTGGAATAGGAACTGAACACTTTGCCGTGCAACAGTTTTGCGCCGGGGCAACTTGGCGTAAGTTTTTCGTTGGTCTTGCCCATACCGCTGCCACCAGAGGTGGCAAAGGGGATGATAGTTTTACCTTTTAAGTTGTAGCTTTCCAGAAATGTATTGATGATCGTCGGAGCAATATACCACCAGATAGGGAATCCGACAAAGATGGTGTCATACTCATCAATGTTATCACGTTTGGCGGCGATGGCAGGGCGGGAATCGGGACTGCTCATTTCAATAGTGCTACGGGATTTCTTATCCATCCAGTTCAGATCGGCTTTTGTGTAAGGGACTTCGGGACGGATTTCAAAAATGTCTGCACCGATGGCATCTGCTAAATCTTCGGCAACTTTTGCGGTAATGCCGCTGGCAGAAAAATAGGCAACAAGCTTTTTGCTCATGACAATGCACTCCCTCAATATTTGATTTGATAATAGTATAGCACGGTAAGGGAGGGGTATCAAGAAGTGAAATGAAAGCAAAATTGTTTGGGAAATATTGGTGTTTCAATAGCTGGATTTGGATAATCATAACTTTTATATTGTATCTTAACTTAAAATGAGTTATAATACAGAAAAAGAGTTGTGAATGGAGGCGATAGAGTGGAATACCTTAAGCGAGTTTTAGGAATTGAAGTGCTATATGAAAATAAAGCTTTAGAGCATTTGCCAAACTTCATCAGTACAAGGTATGATTCACAGAAAGTATCTCTGAGTGGTCAAAAAGCTGTTTTTTTGTATCCTAAAACCGAATTGGAGCAGGTGGAAACATTAAAAAAGCATCTGGAACGTGTGAAAAAGGTTGCGGATTGTCCGGTGATTTTAGTATTGGAACAGATCACTGCACGGCAGAAAGAGTATTTGCTTCGAGAGAAAATAGCATTTATTGTGGATGGAAAGCAAATTTATCTGCCCTTTATGGCAGCATATTTGCAGGAACGCTGTGATGCAGAAAAGAGTGACAGAGAAGAAATCTTGCCATCGGCGCAGATGCTGTTGCTTTACTATATTTATGAGGGAGCAAAGGAACTGTCTACAAGTCAAGCTGCAAAAGATTTGGATTTGACACCAACGTCTATTTCCAGAGCTTCTAAACAACTTGAAGGAATGGGATTTCTGCGATCAAGAAAAATTGGAGTGCAGAAGATACTGCTTTCGGAAAACTCTGCCAAAGAGTTATTTTACAAAGCAGAGAAAGTTCTGCTCAATCCTGTGAAAAGGACGGTCTATGTTCCATGCGAGGAAGTAAAGAGTGAATTGTTGGAGAGTGGATATTTCGCATTGGCGGAGTATTCGATGCTCAATGCGCCTAGTGTTCGGTGCTATGCTTCAGAAAAAATATCTCAGTGGAATGACTGTATGACCAAGGATTTACAGGACTCAAATTCACAGGTGGCTGTTGAAATGTGGAGATATGACCCACGAAAATTATCGAAGGGAAAAATGGTCGATGGACTTTCTCTGGCATTATCGCTCAGGGAAGATGCAGATGAACGGGTAGAAGAAGCAGTAGAAGAAATGTTAAATAATCTGTGGAGGAAGATAGATGGTAACAGGGATTGAAAGCTTTAAGGAATGGTTCAAGGGTAACGAAAGCCAGTATGCAATTATCGGTGGAACTGCGTGTGACATCTTGATGACAGAAGAAGGCTTAGACTTCCGTGCAACAAAAGACATTGACCTTGTTCTAATTATTGAAGCCGTGGATGCGGCTTTTGGAAGAAAATTCTGGGACTATGTAAAACAGGCTGGATACGAACATCGTAATAAAAGCTCTGGTGTGCCGCAGTTTTATCGCTTCAGTCACCCGACTTCAAACCGTTATCCAGCAATGATCGAACTGTTCACTAGAAAACTGGATGCAATTCAACTTCCAGATGATGCAGTATTGACACCGCTGCCAATGGATGAGGATATATCGAGCTTGTCTGCAATCCTTTTGGATGATGATTACTATGAGTTCTTGAAGCAGGGGAAAGTGACTGTTGATGGAGTAACGGTTTTGGACGCTGCATATTTGATTCCGTTCAAGGCGAAAGCATGGATGGATTTGACGGATCGCAAAGCAGCCGGAGAACACGTTGATAGTAAAAACATTAAGAAACATAAAAATGATGTTTTTCGTTTGACTGAACTGCTTGACCCTACGGTTAAGATTGTCACTCCTAGTGGCGTGTATGAGGATATGCAGAAGTTTGTTGATCGAATGGAAAATGAAACGGTTGATGTTAAACAGTTGGGGCTTGTGGGACGAACGAAAGAACAGATTCTTCAGGAATTAGTAGAATTATATGCGCTACAATAATTGATGGGTTATGGAATGAACCACTAGCTTGTAAGGAAGTGATATAACATGGAAAAGAAATACCAGGTTTTTATTTCGTCAACGTATAAAGATTTGATAGAAGCCCGTAGCAAAGTAAGGGATGCCATCCTATCGATGATGCATTTCCCAGTTGGTATGGAGATGTTTAACGCTGCTGACGAAGAACAGTGGGAAATCATACAAGAGACGATTGATAGTTCGGATTATTATGTTTTGATTTTGGGACAGCGATATGGCTCTGTAATAGAATCTGGATCGGATGCTGGAATTAGCTATACGGAAAAGGAATTTCGCTATGCGAGAGAGAAGAAAATTCCTGTTCTGGTATTCATAATTGATGATGATGTGGCAATTAAGCCGGAATTTATAGAAAAAGATCCAGAAAGTATAAAAAAGCTGGCTGATTTCAAGACAGAAGCTAAAAAAGGACGAACGGTACAGTGGTGGACTAATATTGACGAACTTGCTAGAGAGGTTTCAGAATCTTTACATCAGCAAATGGATCGAAAAAAGCGTCCAGGGTGGATAAGAGGAGATGCCTTTGATATTGAAGCAAGTCATGCAGAAATTCTCAGTTTGAATAAAAAGATAAGAGAACTTGAGCAGGAAAATGCTGAGTTGAAATCACAGATTGTAAAGCGGGTTCCTGAGTTGATGGCCGCAGTTGTGCTGGATCAACAGGATGATGAAGAAGTGGACGGAAAAGGTCTTAAAACACATGGAAAATTGCTTATTGATAGCTCAGATAATGCAATCAAGATCCAGTTATATCATAATGATGGAGAATGCTACAAAAACAAGTATGAACCACTTGATTTAAGTTGCGTTGAATCACATTTAAAAAAGTATGTAAAAGAAAAGGACTTGCAGGCTTACAATGCAGCACTACCGTCTGAAGAAGAAATAAATGATTATGCACACAAGATGAGCGTATATAAGACAATAACAAACGGCGGTGTTGCGCTCAAGCTAAGAGTGCTTAATAAGGGAACAGCGAAAGCAACCGACATTAGAATCTCAATCGTATTTCCAAAAGATATTTTTGTATATGACATTGATGATATCGAAAAAATGAAGGAGCCGAAAGCACCAAAACTTCCACCGAATCCTATTGAAAAGGCAGAGGAACGTTTTATGATCGACTTAAATCCAGTATATGGCTTGTTGAAAAATAGTATGGACGGAATGCAGCCATTCTACTCAGCTCGAAGCTTGCCGATTATAGACCCGGCAATTTTTAACAACTCCAATTCTTCTGTGTTTGAATCAATATCTATACGAGATAACTCAATATTTGCTGAATGCAATCAGTTGCCACATAAAGATGATACCGAGTTTGATGGGATATATATTGTTCCGGCTAGAAAAGGAAAATTCAAAGTAAGCGTTTCGCTGATGTGTTCGGAATATATTGAACCGAGAGTTCATGATATTGAATTTGAAATTGTCTAATAATTAAAATAAGTACGAATAAGCCGCATAGGGCTTCCCAATGGTTTTAACCCAATGGGAAACTTTATGCGGCTTATTTTTTTGCTTTTTTTGAAAAAATTGTTGTCCCTATCTTGACATCAGGGGGCCCGGCAAGTTTTATTATGCCACTACAGATAGGTAAGACTCCTATTGTTGTGCCACGTCAGCATCAGTTCAATGAGCATGTGAATGACCATCAAGTTGAGTTCGCAAGGAATGTGGCGCAGAGAATGGGAACGATTATCCCGGTAGAAGACATTGAAACATTGGGAGATATCATAACGAACTATGATCAGATTGTTGCTGGCATGGGACATGGTATGAGCAGCAATAATGCTAAGTTCAATGAAGAACTGGAGAATCTGGTAAACGAATTGTATTGCGGGGAAAATCGATGAAAGAATTATTAATAATGGCCAAGTCGCTGGGCGGCGGCGGATCTGAAGTGGCTTTGATAGAGTTAATTAATGCGCTTCCCGAAGAACTTTACAATATAACACTTGTATTGCTTGATTCGGACAATGAAT
>ENA-UOJG01000786-UOJG01000786.1-human-gut-metagenome-genome-assembly--contig:-C47-NODE-786-length-39587-cov-23.439366_pt1 | contig 39587 bp, 32 predicted proteins | sample MGYA00242340_ERZ723887 | MGnify/ENA metagenome assembly ERZ723887 | reverse complement strand
TCCTCTTCCATTATGTATCTGACAGAATTAAAGAGCTGACACGGGTGAACAAAGAATTGGCAGAACTGAAAGAGGAGCATAAAGAATAATTTTTCACTCCATTATGAGGGTACTTAACCGGATATTTTATTCCTTTGTACCCTCAACTAGAATAAAAAAGCACTTTATGTTTCAGCTGTATCTGCTGCTTCGTTTAAAAAATTTTGGAAGGATAGTCATAGAACTGGGCATCTTCAGAATAGTCTTCCTTACCATCTTAACGGTGGCTGCCATCATGATATTGTTCTTGGCAGAAAACCGTTTCGTTATTCCTGTGGTATGCGTTCTCTTATTGGCCAGCTATCATAATTATAGAAAAGATAAAGAGTTTCTACACACTTTAACGTCCCATCTTCCAGTCTTCCTGATCAAAGAGTATACTTTTATCACATTGCCATTTGCGGGAATGGAAATGATAAAAGGGCGATTTACAGAAGCTATCGGTTTATGGCTGTTCGCCACGTTATTGCCTTTCCTGAAAGAAATTAAGCTGGAACACAAACCTATCCGCTTACCTTTTCTCTACAAAGGAAGTTATGAATATATACGGATGTTCCGCCAATCTTTCTGGATATATGCCCTACTCTTGCTTTTTTCCATAGCAGGAACCGTACACGGAAATATAAAAATAGACAAAGTGTGTGTCGTTCTATGGGGATTGATACAGGCGTCAGGCTATCTGCAACCAATGGACACCGGATATCTTCTTCATTTCAAAAATTTCAAGACTTTATGCCGTTTCCAATCGAAAAGTATCGCATGGAATGTTTTCATCACCTCCATTCCTTTCGGCTTAGCACTTATAGCATCTACCTATGACCAAGATGAAATCCTCTTTTTCTTATCTTATTATATCGCCACCTTGATTTATGCCATTGGCATCAGTATGTTGCGCCATATCATCCCATCCCCCCTATTGCTGTTTATTGTGCAATTAAGTATATTGATGCCTTTTTATTTAGGTTCTCTTTTTGTTCCGTTTCTTTTAATACCCGGCATGGCTCTTACCACATTGTTGAGCTGCCAGACACGCAAACATTTAAAAAGATTACTATGATAGAAGTGAATGATTTACATAAAAAATTCGGTAAAGTCAAAGTATTAAACGGTATTCATTTAGAATATCACCCTGGAAAAATATATGGTTTGGTGGGTGAGAATGGTGCCGGAAAGACTACTTTATTCAACTGCATGACGGGAATCTATAATTATACCGGAAGCATAACCAAAAGCAAAACTTTAAAAGCAGGTTATCTGTCTGCATCCAACTTCTTTTATTCCCAAATCACGGGTCTTGAATACTTGGAATTCTGTATGAAAGCCAAAGGTCTGCCGGTCAGTACACTCACCATTCAACATTTAAATGAAATTTTCCAACTGCCCCTTGACAGGTATGCTGCCGAATATTCTACCGGAATGAAAAAGAAACTGGGATTTATGGCATTATTATTGCAAGAAAATGACGTATTTATTCTTGACGAGCCGTTCAATGGGGTGGACTTGAAGGGGTGTATCCTGATGAAAAGACTCATCCGGCAACTGAAAGCAAAAGAAAAGACGGTGATAATTTCATCACATCTCATTGCCTCGTTAAGGGAAATATGTGATATTATCCACTATCTGAATGAAGGGGTTATCTACAAAGAATACCATGAAGAAACAACAGAAGAGATAGAAGAGGATATATTATGCAACACTAAAAAGATACAGTCCACCTCATACTTTCAGTAAAACACACAGCACTGTCCTTACATGAAAGCTACAAGTTTAACTCCATCCCAATTCTTTTTCACCACTGATATTGCACAGATACCATAAATTCGCGGGGACGAAGTTTTACCCAAGAAGTATAACTCTGCACAGCAGAATAAAGAGTATAACGATATTGTTCCTTATTAAACAGATTCATAGCAGAAGCGGTAAACCTCCATTTTCCGGATTTATGTATCAATGAAACATCTGCAAGCCAAGTATTCAGATGCTGGTCCTTGCTTAAATCATTATAAAAATGCTCTCCGGATAACCGGAAGTCCGTATCATGAAATCCCAAACTGAGAGTCAGCCGTTGAGCTACATCCCACAAAGGGTCTAAACGGGTATCCTCTCCTATTCCGGAACCCCCACAACTGACCGTCGCTTTGTATTCAACCTCAAAAAGTGCAGAAGGGGCCCACACAATTTTAGGTTCGACGCGCAGATAGTCATACCTGTAATTCTGAACGATATTTTCATTCAACTGTTTACCTTCATTGCGTGCTAAAGTCAGTTCCAGAGAAGTCTTCAAATTCCAGTCATATACCCCTTTCGACCCTATGGTATTCAAGGCGTAACTATAAGAGGAATGATTTCTTTCCACAGACGAAAGATAAAAATTACCGTCCTTATAATTACGTTCTGCCATCAGATTATAACGATTGTGGGAATAGGAAGCTGATAAAGTCCAGAAAAATTCCTTGACAGTATTTTTGTATTCCAGATAGCAGGTATAAAGTTGCCGGACGGTTACAGCTACTTTTCCCGTGTGTTTCACCACAGTACGATAATCTTCACGATAATGGAAAGGATAGATATCCTGTATTCCTCCTTCACTCTCGTCCAGGCTGCCTGATAAGGACATTTTCCAACGGGGACTAAACTTATAGCGAAAATAAAGGGAGGGAGCGGCATAAAAACGGGAATAAGATTGCTTTGGAAGACGATTCCACCAGACAGTGGCAGCAGCGGTGAGTAAAAAATCAGTCCTCTCCCATTCTATACGGGGAATAGTATAGAAGGAATAACGAGGAGCAGAGTAACTATTCTCCTGTCTCACCGAAGAAAGTTCGCCACGAAAACCACCTGTAAGCTGGTAATTCACTCCATTCTTTTTCCGCATCCCATAAAGGGCATTATCCGTGTAGGCATTGTCGATGTTCATTTCTTCATATTCCGTAGGGATAGACTCATATGTCTGTCCGGTGACAGTTCGATATGTGTTTTCGTTGATGTTATCAGGCAAATTCAATTCGTCCCTACGGTGGATGCAGGTGGCAATCAGTCTGTTATCGGCAGATGACACGGGCAGGTTGCGGTGAATCACTGTCAGTAAAGCAGGAAGATGGGTGTAACGGATATACGACCGGATTCCCCAGGTGTATTTTTCTTTGGTGTAAAGTTGGTTGAAATAATTCTTCAATTCCCATTGTGAATTTTTTATCTTTTGGAAAATAACATTATCACCCGTTATATCCGAAACTCCTGATTTCCATGTTCCTGCAAACGAAAAATTCTCACGAGTGTACCGACTTGCAGCATTATCTTCATAATTTACTTCACCATTCAGACAATCGGTTTTTAAACGGTCATGCCGGTTGGTAGCCGTATGCACCGTATCTTGTGCAAAATAATAGATTTCCTCACTTCCATATTGCCGGGTTGTGCGGTCATGGATATACCCTAACTGAAATCGTAATTGCTTTTCTTCATCCAATCGGTACAGGCGGTTGGCAGAGGCTGTATGCGTTTCATTGAATAACAGCCTTTTTTGCGACAAGGGCATGGCCGGTTCGGGTAAAGGAAGAAAAATGGGAGGATTGCTGTCCGTCACCCGGTCAAAGCTATTGCCGGATGCCAGTTTCTGTTGGTCGGAAAACAGATTCCGGCCTATATTATTTGCCTTGTAAGTATAGACAGTCTGCCGGTTACGACTCAATTGCAGTACATTGAACGAAGCGTCGTAAAGTGCTTTCTCTCCATAACCTCCCCCTGCCATAACGGTATAAATCCATTGGGAACGGACTTCGGGTTTCAATTTCAAATTCAAGGCAACGTCATCCGTAAAGGTCTTGCCACGCAAGGACTTAATGGGTTGGTGTCCTTCAATGACCTCCGCTGCCTGTACGGCATCCGCTTTCAGATTATTATTAATTTGATTATAACGACCGCCACTCACATCCATACCTTCCACATAGAGATTACTGATCACTTTTCCATTATATTTTATAGTTCCATTCTCTTCCACATTGATGCCGGGAAGTTTTTTCAACACATCACTTACATTCCGATCTTTGGAAGATGTAAAACGGGTGAGGTCATATTTCAAGGTATCCTGCCTTCCCCATACGCGCCCCGGACGAATCTGTACTTCTTTCAGCAAGACAGCTTCCTGCTCCAGTTCGATAGTTAACGGACGACTGATAAGTACCGGTATGGTCTTTTTCCTGTAACCCATATAAAATACCGTTATTGTCCTGTCTTTCAAGGATGAAGAGGAAAGTTGAAAACGTCCGTCAGCATCTGTCAAAGTATAGTTGATGATATTGCCATCCCCTCTCTGTTGCAAAGTGACGGTAGCGGATTCCAAAGGCTGACGGGTAACTTTGTCCGTTACCCGTCCCTTTATCGTGTTTTGTGCGTTTGTGTGAATATGAAGCAAAAAGCTCAACAAAGAGAGAATGATTGCTGTTTTCATCTTGTTATTTTTCAGATAATTCTATCGGATTATAAGGTAACTCAAAGTTTTTCAACGTATTACCTTGTTCATCTTTTACCGTCAATTTTACATTGGGGGCTGTAGAAGTGATAAAGCCTATCGGGTCCTTGGCATAACGCTCATATACCTTATTCAAATCTCTACGACTGATGGATTCAAAACCTTTTCCATTGAAAAGAAGTGGTTTCGGTCCACGGAATTGCTCGATACCTGTACATTCAAATGAATAATGTCGGCGGTCATCCTCAGCCTTTATGATGAGACCTGGCAATCCACAAAGTTTCCAAGGCCCTTCACTTACAGGAATTTCCATCGTGAACCATGCCGTATAACTTCTTCCCCGGAAGTGACCAGTTGCTTTCCGGCAATGATAAGTCAGAATAGTAGCCGTATCGGGTAATAAGGTCCATACCGGTTTTTCATTCTTTTCCTCGCAACGGAAATTACTGGTAGCCAACCGGTCAAGCGTTGTCACCTTTCCCGTAGGATAGTTCTTATAAATCCGATATGTAATACGCCCGTTTCCATAAGCCTTGGCATGTTGCTGCAAGACATCTTGGGACACTTTATTAGCATAGTCGGCGATCAAAGTAGAATCCCGAAGATAAGTAATGTAACTATAAAATTGCGAACATTTCTTTCCCACTTCCAGCATCATCGTTTCCGAATTGGGCTGACGGTCGGCCTTAGTTGTGTCCTCTACCATCTTCAACTCATACTGGGCACAGAAAACCAATTCATCTATGGGTTCGCTTTTCTTCACATCATCCATAGCGAGAATGGTTATCTGCGCCGTAGCCGGCAATGCCATGATTGCCAAAAATAACAGGTTTGCCAGTTTCTTTTTCATAATCCGAATTGTTTTTAAGTGATGAATTTTATACTGCAAAGCTAGGTCCTTCTCTCCTTCCCGATACCACAAAATTATTACTGAAATATTACGCCGATGAAAAAACAACCCTCGTGTACATTGCATATCTAAGGATAGCCCGTACCTTTGCTTTAACGAAAAAAAGAAAAGATGGAAAAAAGAATAAAAACAGTATGGATACTGACTATCATTACAGCTATACTGATAATAGGCGGTCAAGGCTATTGGCTTCACCACCAATATTGCTATTCAACGAGAACGTTCATGCAGGAACTGCATAAACAAATACTGCAACTGGAAAAAGAAGAAATGAATACACGCTATGACAAACGGACTAACAACCACAAATATACACTGAGCTACAAAATAGAAATGCCGGATTCGGTGAACCAAAACGGCAAAACAACCTGTGTCATTAGTTTTTATAGACAAAAAAGTGAAATTAATAATCTGGATTCATTGATAAAACAGAATGCATTGTTGAATGAGGAAAGTGTTATAGTCCGCGACAGTTTTCGGGTAGAGAACATTTCCAATGAAATTCTATTTGATGCAGCCACACGTTATGGAGCTGAGATGACCCACCCCTTTCGAGCTGAAATTTTTGATTCACTATTACAAGCCAACCAGATAAAACTGACAAATATCAGACTGATGCAGACTGATTCTATCCTGTGGCATGGAAGCTATACCTCTTCCACCCGATTGTTCAAACCTGAAATGTATATTGTTTATCCTTATAATCCTTTACTTAAACAAGCATTGACGGCATCCATACAGATACCTTTCCCCTCCCTTCTCCAACAAATGGCATGGCAGCTGTTGGGTAGCCTGATATTAGTTCTGCTCTTGGTATTCTGCCTTATCTACCAGATCAAGACCATTTTGAAACAACGGAAAATAGACGAAATGAGAAAAAGCTTTGTAAATACCATGATACATGAACTGAAACGCCCCGTACAAACCTTGAAAATGTGTATTGCCTTTCTCAACAACAAGTCCATGCGTACAGACGAAAGAGCAATGGATGAAGTAGTAAAGGATTCCATGTTTGAACTGGACAATCTTTCTGCCTACCTAGCCAAAGTAAGGGATATGACACGGGCTGACTATGAACACACGCCTCTCCACATCCGTACTTTTGATTTACGGGAAACCGTAAATAAATTAATCCGGCTTACCAATATACCTGCCGATAAACAGGTTACGGTTCATCCGTACTATAAAATGGAATCCACTTTGGTCATCGCCGACCCAGTACATATTGCCAACATCATCAGCAACCTGATAGAGAACGCCATCAAGTACTCCGGTAAAGAAGTCCGGATTGATTTATCCTGTATACAGAAAGGACACACCCTTACTATACAAATAACAGATAACGGAATTGGAATTCCGCCAGCAGAGCAAAGCAAGGTTTTTGATAAGTTTTATCGCGGCAGCCATATACCAGACCGAAATATACCGGGTATCGGACTAGGGCTAAGTTACGTAAAACTTCTCACCGAAGCACACCACGGATACGTATCCTTGACCAGCCAGCCGGGTAAAGGAACGACTTTCAGTATTGTATTACCTCAATAATCATTTCAACAATTCATGTAAGATGAAAACAATCAAAATACTTTTCGCAGATGATGATTTAAAATACTCCATGCTCTTAAAACGTTTTTTGGAAACAGAAGGCTATGAAGTTACTTACGCAGGGAACGGAAACATTGCTTTACAGCAATTTCCCTTAATAAAGCCCGATTTGGTATTGCTTGATATCAATATGCCCGAACTGAACGGCTTTGAGGTAGCGGCAAAAATACGGAAACAAAATCATCAGGTACTTATTTTCTTTCTTTCAGACCGTAGCGATAAAGCCGACCGTCTGAAAGGTTTTGATCTGCAGGCCAATGATTATCTAGCAAAGCCTTTTTATCCCGAAGAGCTGTTGGCACGTATCCGTGAACGGTTTCAATGTGTAGACAACAGAATTGAAACAGAAATCTATACATTCGGGAAAAGTACATTCAACTATACCACCAATGAAATAAGGACAGGAAATAACAAGGTACTGATTACTTCCCGACAGGCTGAGATACTCCGAATATTAGCTAAAAACCTCCATGTTCCCGTAGACCGGGAAATACTGTTGAAACATGTATGGGGAGCTTCATCCTATGCCAATTCGCTGGCATTGAATGTACAAATAACCTATTTACGAAAAGCGTTGCGCAATGACTCCAGTGTGAAGATAGAATCACTGATGAAGAAAGGATATGTGTTACACATAGAAAAAGGATAAGAAAACTCTTTATAGTTCGTCATTCTTCATTTCATTCAGAAAGGCAAACTATAAAGAGTATCAAATTGCCGAAAGCACTCTTTTTTATAATGTATAAGTTCCTTCGACCAGCTTGCCCATCGCCCATACGGCACGGATATTCAAATCCTGGTCAAGAATCAAGATATCGGCATCTTTTCCTTTCTGCAAGGAACCTTTACGGTCATATACTCCCATAAATTTCGAAGGAGTTTCGGAAGCCATACGGACAGCATCCTCCAAAGGAATTTCCGCCTTCTGCACCAAGGTACGGATCAAACGGTCCATGGTGGCCACACTGCCTGCCAATGCTGAACGGTCTGCCAGTTTGCACACACCATCCTCTATGATGACACGAGGATCGAAAGCCACGTTACTGTCACTGGCCGCACATGCCAAAGCATCTGTAATGACACAAGCACGTTCTACACCCTTTATCTTATAAACCAACCGTAAAATGGTAGGTGGTACATGAATGCCATCGGCCACCACTTCCACATTCATATCGTCTATCAGATAAATACTCTCTACTGTTCCTTCATATTTATACTCACGACGCTTGTGAAAACCGGGCATTGCATTATAGAAATGCGTGGCCAGCGTATAACCTGAATCCCATGCAGAACGAATGTCTTCATATTCAGCCTGAGTATGGGCCACAGATGCCACAATCCCTTTTCCCGTAATGTATTTTCCGAACTGCATAGCCCCCGGCAATTCGGGAGCTGCATCCCAACGCTTGATACAATTCCATTTCTCTACAATAGGAATATACTCATTAGGGTCCGGATCTTTAATATTCTCAGGCATTTGTCCACCAGCCATCTTGATGTTCAGATAATGACCTTCCAGGTGCAATCCCAATACCGGACTGTCCGGTTCCGCCATCAACTTGGTACAAGTTTCGGCAGCCGCCTCAATCATCGGTACGGTAGAAGAAGACAATGTTGGAAAAATACTGGTAGTACCATGTTTCATGTGAGCATTAATGGCTGTACGGAAAGCCTCTTCCGTACCTTCCATAAAATCACCGCCACCACCACCATGACAATGGATTTCCACACCACCGGGAACAACATACATACCTTTAGCGTCAATCAGCTCGGCTCCGATAACAGCTAAATCACAATTGGTAACTTCTAAAATCTTATTGTCGCGCATAAGGACAGACCCGTCCTTCAACCAGCCCTGTGGGGTAAGAATCTTTGCGTTAATGATTTGGGTCAACATGATACTATGATAAGTTAGGATTTTTAATTGGCATATTAAATTCGCCAACAAAAATAGCAACTTTTTCACTTTCTGAAACAGATTTCCCCAATTATTTTCTAACTTTTTTAATAAATAAGCCCCGCTTAATAAAATCAAGCGGGGCACAGATAGTGGAAATTGAAACAAATCTTTTTACTTACTTATTAAAACTAGCCTACCTGATTTAAGTCCTTTACCTGTTGCGGTCAGTGTAATTTCTCCCGGTTTATCGGTGCTTTGCACAACAGCAGTCATCATTCCGTTAAACACTTTCATTTGCGGAACATGGAAAAGTTCCAATGAAGTGGGGTCTCCGTTTGCACCGGCACGATAGGTTCCCGCACCTTTTACAGCATACTTGATGAGATGTTGCGCATCGGGACAAAGGTTACCTTCTTTATCCACCACTCTCACCGTGACAAATGACAAGTCCTTGCCATCAGCCTTTATTTCATTGCGATCTGCAACCAATTCTATATGGTCGGGCTTACCTGCCGTATGGATTTCCTTTTCGGCTACAGCATCCCCTTTCTCATTGTATGCAACCACTTTCACGGTTCCCGACTCATACTTTGTATCCATCCACATCAAACGGTAGCGTTTCTGGCGCTTGAAATCTGCTATGGAAGCAGAATCCGCACTATTTTCAGCCGTTACAGTCAAATCCTTGGTACGCTTACCCTGGCTCTTGCCATTGATAAACACTTCTGCAGACGGATAATTGGTATAGACAAAGATCGGGGTCACTTCTCCTTCACGTCCCGGCCATGTCCAATGAGGAAGGATGTGCAGTGTCTCTTCATCTTTGTTCCAATGGCTGCGGTACAAATAGTAACGGTCTTTGGGCAATCCGGCCAAGTCGATTATACCGAACAAAGAAGAATGGCTGGGCCAGTCAGTATAATAAGGAGTCGGTTCGCCCAGATAATCGAAGCCCGTCCATACGAACTCTCCGATCCCCCATGCGTTATCCTCGTGCCAAATCCAGTCGTCTTCCGGCAAATTGGACCAACCACAATGTTCCACATCGTAAGAAGAAGACTGATGATCGTCATATTTCTTCATAGCCTGACGGACAACGGGGAATTTATAGACACCACGCGAACTTACTGTAGAAGCTGTTTCACTACCTAAAATAATCTGCTGAGGCAACTTCTTATAGTTTTCAGGATATTTATGGGGACGATAATTGAAACCGGCCACATCCATAACGGCAGCCATATTATTGTTTACCACGGCATCGGGCGCATCCATACCTTGTGTTACAGGGCGGGTGGGGTCTTCACGATGGCAAATATCCTGCAACATACGCGAGAGTTTCGGACCGTTACTGCCGCTCCACTGATCAGGTACTTCATTACCTGTACACCACATCACAATACTTGGGTTATTACGATAGTGACGAATCAGATTCGTCAAATCCTTATCCACCCATTCATCAAATACTTTATGATATCCATTGGCCATCTTTGCCGATTTCCATTCGTCAAAGGATTCCGCCATCACCATCATACCCATCTCGTCACAAGCCTCCACCAGTTCGGGAGCCGGCATATTATGAGAAGTACGGATTGCATTACAGCCCATATCTTTCAGAATACGAATCTGACGACGGATAGCGGCATCATTTACAGCACCTCCCAACGGGCCTAAGTCATGATGGTTACATACTCCTTTGAATTTGGTCAATTTTCCATTCAGAAAGAAACCCTTGTCGGGGATAATCTCCAAGGTACGGATACCAAAACGAGTGGTATATTCGTCTTTCAAGGTATTCCCTTCATATACTTTGGATTCAGCCATATAAAGAACCGGAGTTTCAGGACTCCATAACTCAGGATTGGCTACTGCAAACTCCTGTTCAAACAAAGTATTGTCAAAAACACTTAACTTGTTTTCCCCGGTAGCAACCACTTTGCCGTTTTTATCCTTAATCTGCGTCACAATACGGTAATTATCCTTATTGGCTCCTTCGGGACTAACCAAAGAAGTTTTCAAAGACACTTTTGCATATTTGTCTGTCACCACGGGAGTGGTAGCATACGTCCCCCATGTCGGGATATGCGCATCTTCATTGATTACCAGATGAACATTGCGGTACAAACCGGCCCCCGGATACCAACGTGATGATTCAGGCTCGTTTTCCAAACGGACTGCCAGCTCGTTCTTCTCACCCGGTTTCAGATAAGGGGTCGCATCCACATAAAAGGAATTATAACCGTATGGCCAATAGCCTGCCTCCTGCCCGTTCACATAGACACGGGCATGGCTCATTGCTCCGTCAAATATCAAAGTAGCCTTCTTGCCTTTTTCAAAACCGGGAGCATCAAAGTTCAGGCGATACCATCCGGTTCCTACAAATGGAAGACCTCCGGTACGGCCGGCATGTTCCAAAGCCTCTGTCTGTCCATCCTGAGTGATAGCCATTTCCTGCTTGTCGTTATTGATACTGAACGGACCATAAATCGCCCAATCATGAGGAACGGTGACGTTCTGCCATTTACTGTCATTATAACCGGGATTGGCAAATTCCGCATTATCTTCACGCGTAAATTTCCACCCTTTTTCGAAAGTCTGCTCTGTACGTACCTGCGCTTGCATAAAAGCAAAACAACAAACAGCTCCTAACGCAGCACACAAAAATCGTTTCGTATTCATAGTTATTTCTTATTAGGATTTTCTGTTACTATAAAAGTAATTTCACCTGCCTTGATCAAATCATCATGCGAAATCAAATATTTATTAAGTTTCTTATTGCCCAGTCTGATTTCCTTTATATAATCCCCTTGTCCTTCTTTCTTGATAACCAATTCTTTCTTGCCCCAATAGTTAGGATCAAGCTGAACGGTCACTTTATCAAAAGTAGGAGTAGTCAATGTATATTCGGGCACACCCGGACAATCCGGATAGAATCCCATCATACTGAATATAGCCCATGCAGACATCGTACCCGTATCATCATTGCCAGGAATTCCATCCGGCTTAGTTGTGAAATACTTAGCCAGCAATTCCTTCACCAATTTCTGTGTACGCCATTCTTCACCCTTAAAACGACTGAACAGGTAAGGATAAGCTATATCGGGTTCATTAGCCGGATCATAATTTCCTTCATCGAACACGCTTTGCAGCTTATCGACAAATTTCTTATCACCTCCCATCAGTTTCACCAATCCATTGATATCATGAGGAACAAAGAAAGTGTAATTCCATGCGTTACCTTCGTGGAAACCGGGACTAGGTGCAAAATTCGCTCCTTCTTTCGGGTCAAACGGTTCATAGAACTTACCTTCCTTGGTGATAGGACGCAAAGTTCCGAAATCCTTGCTATAATAATTCTTATACCCCATAGAACGTTTGCGGAACAGTTTCGCATCTTCCTTTTTACCTAGAGCCTCCGCCAAAGTGGACAGCGCATAGTCGGCAACATAATATTCCAAAGCATGAGAAACCGAGTTGTCATACTGGCTTTCCATCGGCACATACCCTTTGGACATATAATCGTCATTATCCGGACGCATCAGATTATCCTTGCCCGGAGTAGTGGCCGACTTATACATTCCCTTATAAGCTTCGTCAATGTCAAAGTCTTGCAATCCCTTCATCCAACTGTCTACCAGAACAGGAATAGAGGGGTCACCTTCCATAGTCAATGTTTCACGACCATATAATTCCCATTTCGGGAACCATCCGTGTTCCTTATACATACCCATCATAGTATGTATCATATCCATCTGACGTTCCGGATAGACCAAAGTCATCAACTGATGGTAGTTACGATAAGTATCCCACAATGAGAATACCGTATAACGGTTACGGTTGGTGGTCAGAATCTTGTCTCCCTCCATTTGTGGATATTGTCCGCTTACGTCCTGCAAAATATTAGGATGAATCATGGTATGATACATAGCGGTATAGAATACTCCCTTTTGTTCTTCCGTGCCACCTTCTACCTTGATACGGGAAAGATCATCGTTCCATCTCTTACGGGCCTCCGCACGCAGTTTGTCGAATGTTGTGCCGAAAGGCTGTTCTTTTTCCAAATTCAGACGAGCATTCTCAATGCTGACAAAAGATACGCCCATACTGACCTCAATCACTTCTTCCGCCGTAGTATCGTAAGTAAACCACACTCCTATATCATCTCCGCTTATTTCTTTTGTATAAGCAGTATAGAGTTTGTATTTACCGGCTGTATCGTCCCATTGCGCCTCCACACCCATCGGACGCATCATTTTCCAATAACCGCGTTTTGCCGGTACTTTGTTGATACGCATTACAAAATAGATGGGAAATACTGCCTGAGGATTGTAACAGAAAGTTCCCAACAACTTGGTACCTTCAATCTCACGGTCGTTTACAAAACGAACGGTAGCACCACTCTCATTGGTCAATCCCTCTCCCAGATTCAACAAGATATTGCTTTGTCCGGCAGGAAAAGTAAAGCGTGCCATACTGGTACGTGGGGTGGCAGTCAGTTCACATTTCACATTGTATTTATCCAGTATATTGGTATAATAACCCGGATTTGCAGTCTCACCTTGATAGAAACTTCCATAATTATGATAATCCACATCCAGTTTGCCGGTGGTAGGCATCAATAACAATGACCCCAATTCCGGACAGCCTACCCCGCTAAGGTTAACGTGCGCAAAACCGGTAAGATATTTATTATTGAATTCGTATGGAGTGGACCACCATTGCTTATCTTTATCCTTATCCCCTTCGGGAACTCCCATCACATTGAAAGGAGTCACCGACATCATTCCATGAGGAGTTAATGCTCCGGGATTTGTCGTACCGTAATTAGTAGTACCCACAAAAGGGTTTACATAATCTACCGGCTCTTTCTGTGCTGCCGCAGAAAAAACTGAGATACAAATCAGAACAGCCGATAACAAAATTTGTTTCTTCATGCTATTTGTTGTTTATATAGGTTCTATTATTTCACTACAATTTCATCTGTAAACAAGAAACCTCCGAATTCACCCGAAGATGCCTGATAACGTATGTAACGTGCTTTGGCATTTCCTTCCCAACCAAAGTTGGTGAAAGTCACCTTGTCATCCTTCACTACTTTGTGTTCCATGCGCTTCAGTTCCGTAAACTCCTTACCATCATTAGAAACGGAAATGATTACTTCTGAAGGCATAAAGACTTCAGGTCCACACACCTGCATAAAGTCTGCTCCAACAGAATGAATTTCTGTTTCTTTTTCCATATCAATGGTCACATCCATTCTTTTTTTGTCTATGAAACCTTGCCAGCGCTTGTCACCATAAGTCCAGCCTCCAATCACCCCATCTACCAAGGCACTATCACCACCGGCCGAATAGCCGGGATAATAAGCGGCATCCGGTCCGTAAGTCACTTTCTTACCTACTGCCAAGTGTTGTATGGGCTGATCCGCTCCCGGACGATTTCCTATCTCATTTTTCAAATCGAAAGGATGGTATCCTTCAGCTTTCAATGCCTCTACCTCTTTCAATGCGCGAGCATGAAAATCATCATAGTTCTTCACAGAAGGATCACTCCAAGCAACTTCCGCCAACGCAAGAATACGAGGATAAATCATCATTTCCGCATGTTCCGGAGTCGGAATATATTCTGTGAATAAATTAGCTTGTACTCCATACACTAACTGGACTTTATCCGCACTCAAAGTATCGGGTACAGGATTAAATGAATAAACTTTGGCCAAAGGCAGATACCCTCCTATTGCTTCCGGCTGGGAATCAGGAGCATCCTGATAAGAATCAAAATAGCAGAACTCACCCGGACTCATAATAGCCATGTGGCCGGAATCAACCGCTTTCATTCCCCCTTCCGTGCCACGCCATGACATGACAGTAGCATTAGGCGCCAAACCACCTTCCAATATTTCATCCCAACCCAATAATTTACGTCCGTGGGCATTCAAAAAGACCTCGATACGATGAATCAGATAACTCTGTAACTCGTTCACATCTTTCAAGCCCTCTTTTTTCATACGTGCCTGACACAGTTTGCAAGTGGGCCATGAGGCTTTACCGGCCTCATCCCCTCCTATATGAATATATTCGGACGGGAAAAGTTCCATCACCTCTGTCAGCACATTTTCCAGAAACTCAAAAGTCTTTTCATTACCGACACAGAAATCGGCTTGTTTGTAAGGTTCGTGTGTACAAGACAACTCGGGATAAGCAGTCAGTACTTCTTCCGAATGTGCAGGCATCTCTATCTCAGGAATAACAGTAATAAAACGTTCCTGAGCGTATGCCACCAGTTCACGGATATCATCTTGAGTATAATAACCTCCGTGAGCATCTTTACTACCTTCTTCTTCATACCGTCGTCCGTTATTCCACCATTCTTTCCATGTAGGAAACTCACGCCATGCCGCAAATTCTGTCAGACGGGGATATTTTTTTATTTCAATACGCCAGCCCGCAGCGTCAGTAAGATGCAGATGCAAACGGTTCAATTTATAATATGCCAAAGCATCCATCTGCTTTTTTATAAATTCCTTGTTGAAAAAATGACGGGAAACATCCATCATAAAGCCACGATAAGCAAAACGGGGCTCGTCTGTAATGACTCCTACCGGCAATCCTTTTTCATCAGCCATTTGCAGCATAGTCTGAACTCCATAGAATAGTCCTGCTCCGGAAGTCGCACGAATAAGTACCTGATCAGGAGTTACCGTCAGAACATACCCCTCGGAAGAGTTTACCTCCGGCAATTGAGCCACTTGCTTCAAGACAATAGTATGTCCCTCTTCTGCCGCTACCGGTTTCAGCTTCATGAAAGAAGCCGCCAAATAATCTTTCAAAATCTTTTTATCTCCTTCGGACGCATCTATATACAATCCTGTTTCCGGATTCAGAGGAAACACTCCCTGTTGCAATTCCACCTTCAATGGTGCAGGAATAACAGAAAGTGTGCGTTGCTCTTCCTTTGTGCAACTTGCAAACAACAAGCCCAATGCAGCTCCTGCCAATATAATCAATTTTCTCATCTTCTATTTTCTTTAATTCTATTAATTTCATTGGTACGAATGCCCGGTTTCAGTTCTCCATTAATAATGTAATGGAATCCGTCCTGAGAAACTATTACAGCTCCGGCACGCGCACCTTGCTCATATTCGCCTAATGTAGTCCATTTATTCGTCTGTGGATGATAGAGCAGCAGATTTCTGTTAAACCGATACCACTCTACAGGATGTGACAAATATTCTTTTCCCGCATAAATACCTTGGAGAGCCTTTAAGAATATATCCTTATCAACTCCTCCGGCACACAATATCATCCCCTCGCCAAAAGAGGTTCCCATTCCACCACCTAAAGAGATCTCATTACCTTCTGCATCACACGGAGTGGCAACCGATGACCATTCTTTCGTTTCCGGAGAATACATATATCCATCTACCGATAAAGAAGCCTGGTGCCCTTCAATAGCCGGGGCAAAGCCACCCCATATATAAAGTTTTCCGTCTTGCGCCACGCAAACAGGTTGTACTCTGGGTTCACCCGGAATATCTGTTTCTTTTTTCCATCCTCCAGACAAATCCAACAGATCAAGCATGTACATGGCCGAGGACGGAATGCCATTTACATTTCCCCCGACAATATATAGTGAATGTCCTACTAATGCACCTGCCATATTATCTATAGTTGCAGGTAAGGATGGTAACGTATCCTTTTTCAAAACGTCTTTTTGCAAAGATAAAAGAAAAACATCAGACAGGCTATGGGTTGCTGTAGCTCCTCCAACACAAATTAACCCTTTTTCAGTAGAAATAGTGACTCCATAAGCTGCTGCCTGAGGCAGTTGGCCTATTTTTTTCCACTCAAAAGCCGTATCATTTGACAAAGAGGTTATATATACATCTGGGTAAAAGACTTTTTTCCCGCCATCGGCCGCCGGTGTATCGGGAAAATTACAACCTCCGGCTATTAATAAATTTCCATCAATCACTCCCGCATATAATGCAGAAACTCCCTTAAGAAAACCAGCATCCTCCGTAGGAAATCCCTGCATTTTCTCAAGAGATATTTCATAAACATCCGGCCGGCTGCTACAAGCAGCCACTACCATCATGCCTATTATCGCATAAATGCCATATATTATTTTCCTGATCATGTTTTCATGGTGAAGTTTACAAATTCTTTACAAGCAGTGTTGCGCAGCTATCTTTTAGGACAAACGCTACGCAACACCAGCACTGATTTTACAATTAATCTACAGTAATTTCATCTACAAACAGAAATGCAGGATTTCCTTTACCTCCATGCCAAGAAGGAATATTGTATTCCGGCTTTGCCAATACTTTCAGATAACGTGCTTTCACAGGTTCAAAGCTCAATACATGTTCATATAATTGGTTTGGATTATCCAAAGTCATTGCAGGATATTCTTCTGAAGCTACTTGCTTGAAATTCTCACCGTCTTCTGAAACAGCGACACTGATGGAACGCGCGTCAAATATCCAGTCACCCTTCTCCACATTTGTAGTAAGTGTCACTTTGCTGAAATCAGCCGGCTGCCCGAAATCAATCACGGCTTCCATATCATTCTTATAAAAAGCAATCCAACGTCCTGTCTTATAATTTCTATTTCCTTTCAAACCATCCACCAAGGTAGAGATACCGGCAAATTCATATTGCTTGTTCACAGGTTGTAGAGCTGTTATTTTCTTTGAAGTCGATTTGCTGAACGCAATGTCTTCTTTCACAATACGACTATTGCCTGTAGGACGGACAGCCATAGCCTTAAACGTACAATTTGTATTGATCTTCACCGGTTCTGTATAAAGCTGTGAAGCGGTAGTGGGATCTGTGCCATCCAATGTATAATATACCGGACAGTTGTCTACAGTAGACAAAGTAACATCCACCGTACCAGTTTCCGCATTAGGCTCAAACCGGGCAGTCACATCAAACACATGCTTGGCATAATTATACTGATATACATCATATATCTTCACCATACGTACCAAACGCTGCAAGAAATCCTGATAATCCTTATGTTCAGGATTTGTCCATTGAATATCTGCCAAAGCGGCCATACGTGGTAATTCCATATATTCCACCTGACTAAATGTAGGAATATACTCAGTCCACAAATTAGCCTGTACACCTTTAATATATTTCTGTTCCTCCGGTGTCAGTGATGCCGGCATAGGTTCATAACTATACACACGTTCTAAAGGTAAGTAACCGCCAATGGCTTCCGGTTCCTGTTCCACATCCTTGCTCTGATAATAGTCAAAATACAAATAAGTATTCGGTGACATAATAACATCATGCTTCTGCTTGGCAGCCTCAATACCGCCACCTTCACCACGCCATGACATGACAGTAGCATTAGGAGCCAACCCGCCTTCCAGAATTTCATCCCAGCCAATAATCTGACGTCCGTGGTCATTCAAGAATTTTTCCGCATGATTGATAATGAAGCTCTGTAATTTTTCCTCTGCCGTGTGGTTCTTGTCAGCCTTAATACCTAAAGCTTTGATACGATCCTGGCACTTTGGACATTTTGTCCAACGCACTTTAGGACATTCATCACCACCCACATGAATATATTCTGACGGGAAAATCTGAATAATTTCTCCCAATACATCATCTATGAATTTCAAGGTTTCATCATTTCCTGCACAAAGCACATCTTCCGATACTCCCCAGATTTTCCATACTTCGTACGGACCACCTGTACAGCCTAAGTTAGGATATGCAGTCAATGCCGCTTGCATGTGCCCCGGCAAATCTATTTCAGGAATAACCGTGATATGACGTTCGGCAGCATAAGCTACAATTTCTTTTGCTTCTTCCTGTGTGAAGAAGCCACCATAAGGCTTTCCATCATATTTTCCCGAGTTATGACCGATAACGGTTTCCGTTCTCTTAGAACCCACTTCCGTCAATTCAGGAAGACCTTTGATTTCAATTCTCCAACCTTGATCATCTGTAAGATGCCAATGAAAACGATTCATATTATGTAAAGCCAACATATCTATAAAACGCTTTACCGAATCAACCGGGAAGAAATGACGGGAAACATCCAAATGAGCACCACGGTAAGAGAAACGAGGATAGTCATTGATTTCAACCGCCGGTAAAGCGATATCCACTCCTTGTGCCACCGGAATAGATTTACGCAAAGTCTGGATGCCATAAAATACTCCGGCTTCCGTAGGTCCGGAAATAACCACTTGGTCGCTGGTTACCTTCAACTGGTATCCTTCAGGATTTTTAGCATTTCCACCCAATTGCAGGATTATCCCCTTGCCATCTGTGCCAGCTTGTACAGCCAATGACTTTCCGGTAAGATCTTTGATATAACTTGCCAGAAATTCAGCATTCCTTTGCATCTTTTCATTGCCTTCCGGATACATTATCTTAGTTCCATTTGACAAAATGAACGGAGCAGCCTGATCCATTACCGAAATTTCCTGCGGTAACGGAATTATCTGATAATTTGCTTCTTTTACTTCTGTGTTACAGGATAAAAGCATAAAACCTGCCATTGTCAGCCCTGCAAGGCCCATTAAAGTTTTCATAATAGATATTAATTGATTAGTTAGTATCACTTAATTGCTTGATAGTTATATCAACCTTTTCATTCTTCTTCAGTTTATCTGAAGTAATAATCACTTTCTTTGTCTGTCCCGGCAACAAGTCAAAGAAGTTATCAGTAAATTTCGCACCTTGAACAGGAATCTCTATGAACACATCCCTGGCCAGCTGTCTGGCAGACAGAGTCACTTCATATTTTCCATCCATCGGCTTCACTTTATAGCGGATCTCGGTCTTCGGTAGCTCCTGATCTTTTGCGTGGTTAAAGTAATAAATTTCTTCGGATAAAACCTCACCTTTCTTGTTTTTTAATGTCATTAGAAGAAAAGTATTTTGAGGACTTGTTGTTATACCCGCATAAGGTTCCTTATAATATAAGGTGGAAGCATTGGCCGGAACCTCGCCCTTGATACTCTTTTTAGTCAGAACTTTTCCATTAAAATCCATCACACGCAACAATAAAGTCACCTCTTTATCCGCTTCCAGCTTGTCCGACATAACATAAATATTCAAATCCTCCCCTTCCTTGACAGCATCTACCAATACCGGAGCAAAAGCTCTTTTTGCCTGATAATGCAACGCTTTCCAATTGCCATAATAATCAATGCTCGACCAGGAAACGACCGGCCAGCTGTCATTCAGCTGCCAATATAAAGTCCCCATACAATAGGGACGGTTACGACGATGGGCTTCCAAACCCTGGCGCACTCCTACCCCCTGCAAAACCAAACCCATATAAACCAACTGATCGAAATCTTCAGGTACTTTATAATACAGTCCCATAGTCTTCTTGATGAGGAAATTACCGATAGTGGCTTTTTGATGAGCATTCATCACCTCCGATTCCAATGCATAATCTTCCGGTGAGGCAAAAGTAGTAATCGTCTTCATTTCAGGAAATGCCTGAAAACCAAACTCACTCATAAAACGCGGAATTTCCGTATCCAGACTTTCAAACGGTTTCTGACCATACCAGATACCCCAATTATGGCTGTCGGCAATCTTCCAGCTTTCGGGACGTCCCCAATTGGCCTCGTACGGAGAACCATGCATATAGAAACGGTCCGGATCAAGTTCAGCTACTTTACGAGGCAACAACTCACGGAAAAGTTTGTCATAACCCTGCTTCATTCCTTCCATAATACCGGGATCAGTGTATTTCTTATCCCATCCCCAGTAACGCATACCTTCATAAATTTCATTATTTCCACACCACATAGCCAGACTGGCATGGTTCCGTAAACGCTTGATATTATATTCCGCCTCGGCCTCTACCCGTTTCATAAAAGCAGGATCGGACGGATAAGTAGTGCAGGCAAAAATAAAATCCTGCCAAACTAAAATTCCATTCTCATCCGCCGCCTGGTAAAAAGCATCATCCTCATAAATCCCTCCACCCCATACACGAATCATATTCATATTGGCATCTTTCACATCCTTGAACAACTGGCGGTAACGTTCTTCAGTAATGTTAGGCAGCAAAGCATCATCCGGAATAAAATTCGCGCCTTTGGCAAACATCGGTTCACCATTGACTACAAAATAGAAGGATTCTCCCTGATCGTCTTTTTCTTTCACCACCTTTATTGTACGGAGTCCGATACGCTCTTTTTGAGAAGCTATCACTTTACCATCCACCTTTATTACGGCTTCAAAGTCATACAATGCAGGTTCCCCCCAACCATTAGGCATCCATAAATGAGGCTGCCGTATCTCTATGGGAAGAAGAATATGGTTTGTTCCTGGCTGCAATGTCACCTCTTTCTGTTCGGTTACCTTTTCACCCTCCTTATAAGAATAAGCAACGGTTACTTCCGCTTTCTGAGGAGTTGCAGAAACACTGTTTACAGTCAGGAGGTTTTCAACTTTCGCCAGATCTTTTGTTACCGAAGCCTGACGTACATAGTAATCATCAATGCGTGCCACATCATAAAAAGTCAGTGTCACAGGCCGCCAGATACCACTGGTTACCAAGCGGATTCCCCAATCCCAGCCATAACTGTAAGGCGCTTTACGGCTATAGATACTGACCCGCTTATCACTATGGTCATTATCAGCAGGATAATCAAAGCCATTGGTTTCCCATTGGGGCAACGTTTGCTTGACAGGTGAATGAAACAGAATCTGCAAATGGTTTTCTCCCTTCCGCAACACCTCTTTTACCGGAAGAGTATAGCCGACAAACATATTGTCCGTACGTTCCAACAAAGAGCCGTTCAGGTAAATATCTGCATACGTATCCAATCCTTCCAAAATCAACAAGGCAGCATCCCGCGAGAGTTGCTCATCTGTCACATTAAAAGTAGTTTTATAGACCCAGTCCTCATTCTCCACCCACTGCACTTTTTGCTCATTCATCCCATAAAATGGATTGGGCAGTTTATTATGAGAAATCAAATCCTGATGTACCGTTCCGGGCACCGTAGCCGGCAACCATTCATTCCGGCCGACCTGGGCGAACTCCCATCCCTTATCAAGACTCAGACTCTCTGACTTCTTATACTCCTTTGCACTGAGCATCATCGGAAAGCATCCTAACATCATCAAAACTTTTAATGTTTTCTTCATCTTACCTATCTTTATTAATTTATATACTATTCAGCCCGGAATGTGGAAGCAGGCAAACCGGCGCCATTTACCAGATTGGCACGGGTAAATGGCTGCCATCCGTAACGAACCGTTTCCGGCTCTTTCACCTTATCACTCCATACTTTTATTTTACCGTTTTCAACAACAGCCTGTGCCGGATAAAATAATCCATCATCACCTGCCACTTCGAATGTACGAACCGGTTTCCCATCCGAAGTGGACAACTTCTCCGCATAATCAAAAGAAATATAAGCCGCACCTCCACTAAATACGACTGATTTATAAAGCGGTCCCGAAGGAATGACATTTTTATATCCGTATGTTTTATTCAAAGCCCATGCAGCTAACCGTTCACCGACTTCTCTTTTCTGTTTGGGGTGTACGTCCAATGAGTCTCCCCTATCTGAACTGACAGCCATACCGATATGAGGAATCTCCGCCATCAAACGACGCTGGCTATCACGGAACCAAGTCCATGACGGACGGTCTATACTGGACAATTGGACAAAATAGAATGGAAGTTCCGCATCCCCCCAATTCTTGCGCCAACTTTCCACCAACAATCTGAACAACTTTTCATGAGTCTCCCGATTATGGGCATTAGACTCACCCTGATACCAAATAAAGCCTTTGACCGGAAACTGTTCCAAAGGACGGATACCCGATTCATACAAATAACAAGGCTCATAAGGATGGCGTTGCAATTTATTGAAAGACTTCTTTACATTCAAGGCAGCACGCCCACGCACCCAGTCTTGGATAAAATCATTCTGCATCCAATTACGTAAAATAGCCGGAAAACGATATTCCAATGTACTACGGTCTATCCATGCTTCAGTAGGAGATCCGCCAATGGCATTGCAAATCAGTCCTACAGGGACTTGCAAACTATCCTGCAATTTCTTTCCGAAATAGTAAGCCACCGCCGAAAAATTACCGGCTGTTTCAGGCGAACAAACTGTCCACCGTGTATCCTTATAATATTGCAGATGATTCAATGAATCGAGTACCGAAGCATCCCACTCCACCGCATCCGTACGCCAACGGGCTTTCATATCATAAAAACGGATATTGCTATTTGCAGCTTGAGGAACATCTTGTGCGGCAGTCGCACTCCAATTCAGATAAAACTCCATATTCGATTGTCCGGAACAGAGCCACACTTCTCCCGCCAACACATTTTCATAGACCAGTTTCCGTTTTTCTGTAGAAACAGTCAGTGTATATGGACCGCCCGCCTTCAATGGCCGGACATCCACCGCCCACTTTCCATCTGCTCCCGTCACAGCCTGAAGTTGCTGCCTGTCTATGGAAACAGTTACTTTCTCACCGGCATCCGCTTTTCCCTGAATAGTCAGCAGACGTCCATGCTGCAATACCATATTGTCCGTATAAATTTCCGGCATTTGCAAACCGCCAAAATCACCGGTTATGCCTTCATACACCGTTTTTGCCAAGACAGCCGCACCTTCCTTATCGGGATGGACAGCATCGGGCAACATAAAAGGATATGGATATAAAGGTGCATGAAAATCTATCAACTGTACTTGTGCGTATTTCGCTATCGTTTCTATAGCCAGCTGAATCTCATCATGCCAGTCGCGTGTGCCGGACTCAAACCGCGGATGGCGGTCGGCAATCGGAGTCAGACGGGCAATCAAAATACGACATTCAGGATTCGCCACTCTGAACGAATCAATCAGTGCACGATAATCCGCTATAAAAAAATCACGGTAATTGGGCCAATCACGCGGATCTGTATCATTCACTCCTAAATGAATAACCACTACATCACCAGCAAAAGCCAATGCATCCTTAAACTCTTTCTGTTGCATAAAAGGCCGGTGTCCCTTGTTCAGCAACGTAGCTCCCGGCTTTCCAAAACGCTCCACCGTATACCCTTCACCCAGCATTTGCTGTAACCGGGCAGGATAGGACTCCTTATCAGGATCGGATACACCTATGCCATAGGTAATGCTATTACCTACACAAGCAACCTTCACCCGCTTCCGTGCAAATGAAACGGTACAAAGAAACAAACATAAAATCAGTATTAATGTCTTCTTCATTTTTGGTCAACATAAGGTTTTACAATATCACGCCACAGCAAGTATCCCTTTCCTAATAAATGTAATCCGTCATTAGTATATACTGGATTCATCTTGCCTGTCTCTTTCTCCACAAAACGACTATACAAATCAATATAGGCAGCTCCTTCCTTTACCGCCAATGGTTCTAACAAATCATTAATTTGTTTTACCATCTGCCAGCGTGATGTATGCCCGTTAAACATACCGTAACAATCATTCACCGGCAATACACTTTGCAAATATAATTTTGTTTTTGGAGATTCTTGCTTTATTTTCCGAACAATCATACTTATTTCTGAAATAATTTTATCCGCAGACGTTCCCCGAGAAACATCATTGATACCGATCAATAAAAAAATCTTTGCCGGTTTTCCCTTTACAATCGGATCCAAACGGTCATATACCCCCATACAGATATCTCCACTGATACCCCTGTTCTTCACATTCTTATTTTGGAACAACTCAGCCCACTCGCAACCGTTGGTAATACTGTTCCCTAAAAAAATAATATCTTTTGAAGTAACCGGAAGTTCTTCAAACAAAGTCGCTCTCTGCTCATAAAAAGTAGAATACTTGCGTTCCTGAGCAAACTGGGGTAACGCTAATAATAATCCCAATAACAATAAGACAATACGTTTCATTTTATTTTTGTTTATCTGGTGAATAAATCAATCCTTCTACCGCCCTTTCTCCGTCAGGAGTCACAAAGACAGTGGTAAACATCCATTTCACAAGACGCGTCTCAGCCATCTTAAACTTACCGATAGGTAACTTTAAGAAAACTTTGTTCCAACCTTTATTTAAATGCACCGCCAATGGAGATCTTCCTACGCAATTCTCATTTCCCAAAGGTACTTCATAACTTTTCACCTTATGCGTAGCAGTCCATACAGGAGGTAATATTTCGCAACCATTAATCCAGATGCGGCTTCCCTTATAATCCCATTTGCCAGGCAATGGCGCCAGATCCATTTCCGAACGACTGTAATTCTGGAATTCCACCCACAGTCCCACCTCCTGATCCTTGGGCGAATACACCCAAGTATATGCATAAGCCGTGTGGTTTTCCTTAGGATCAGCATAAAAAGCAGGAACCATATCCCCCCAGACATGACGCAAATAAATACCTGCCCCCATTGCCTGACGTACACCATACGTATTCCCGTTATAATGATAGATATCCTTTAATTCCTGTTCAGGCGGGAACACCTTATCCATATCGCCCCCATTAGGAAAAGCATCCGTAATATTCCATTTTACATTAGTCTGTTTTACATAGGCGAAAGGATATCCTTTAAACGTATGCTCCTTATGCCACAACATACGCTTTTCAAAATCAGCGAATTCTTTAAATGCTTCCGTGTCTTCGGGGGGAAGTATCGTACCCAGTCCGTCAAAATATTCCGTACCTCCCCCTCTCCAGGCACGCTCGGCAATAGCAAGCATATTGGGGTACAAGCCATTTTCAATAACCAGATTCCACTCATTGTCAATCAAACGATCGTGCCACAAAGCCAATATAGTTCCCGCAATGTCCTCACTGCCTTCTGCCTGATCATAAATACGGCTGTTATACAAAGCTACAATATCACCGAAAACATCAAAATGATTCAGATAATGAAATTTGGAATCGATAGCAGGAATACCCGGTTGCGCCTTTCCACGGTAACTCCACAAATGTGTCATGTCTATTTCCCCCGGTTTATAGTGCCAGCCCGGATTCCAGGATATTACTTTTTTCCCTTTTGAGCGTACATACGCCACCATTTCGGGTACAAAATGCGGATTGGTAAACTCCACCTCATCTGTACCTATATGTAAATAAGGCACATCAAATGTCTCACACACCTCATCCAGTAACAGTTTCAATATTTTCATCCCTTCCGGACTTTGCATATCATGGCGGAAAGCACGCACAAAGGCAGCACTATGCCCTGGCATATCTATCTCAGGAATCAACAACACCTGATGTTTCTTACAAAAATCCACCAAATCGCGTGCCTCTTCCAGCGTATAATATTTACCCGGCATACGGATAGTATTCACACTATCATTCAGCATAGGAAAAATTTTACTTTCCAATCTCCATGCCTGGTTTTCCGTAAGATGCCAATGAAATACATTAATCTTAAACCGGGATAAAATCTCTATCTCTCTTTTCAATTCTTCCATTGAAATATAACTGCGTCCCACATCCTGCATAAATCCGCGTATCCTGAATGCCGGCCAGTCTACAATCTCACATCCGGCAACAGAGCTTCTTTTCCCTTTTTTCTGCTCCAATTGCCGAAGTGTCTGCATAGCCCAATACACACCCTGTTCTGTTACAGCCTCTATCTTTATTCGCTTGTTTGAAACAGAAAGACGATAGGCTTCATCCCGGTTTAACCTAGCTTCATCAATAGACGGAACCAGTTCCACTTCAATCACCGATGATGAGTGTTCAACAATCTCACCACCCGCATTCATGATAAAAACTTCCCACTCCAGCCTCAATACCGGAGTAGAAAGTTTCACCTTTCCCATAGTAAAGTTCTTCCCCGTATCCTTACACAACTGAGGTTTAGGAAGTAATGAGATACTGGTTTGTGCTATGGTTATAGCACAAACCAGTATCATACCAATAAAACTAGAAAACCAGCGTTTCATTATTTATTTGGTCTTTACAATATCTTTCAATTTTATCGCTTGGAAAGTCATGTGGGCCACACTGCTTTCATATAAAATCCCTACTGTTTCCTTGTCAATCATAGTTAAGCAGCTATATCCCCAACCCCAACCGGCATCCAACAACAATTGATTCTCGGGCAACCAAGTCACCCCGCCATCCAGACTTGCTTTGATGGTAATGCTATGACGGTTCTTGGTATCATTCGGATTAGAGAACAAAAGAATGTCTTTACCTAATACATTCTCTTTAGCTTTAACACTAATCAAACTGGCCATACAAACCGGTTCCTGTAAGGCTGTACGTGAAGATTCATGTTCTTTCCACGTTTTACCTAAATCTGTAGTTGTAGAAACGGCACGACTGCCGCCACGATTATCACGCATATTCAGCATCAGCACTCCCGGTTCCACTTCCACTACCTGAGATTCAGTAGTATTAGTGCGTGCCAATGTGCTGATATTCCATGTCTTTCCATGATCCTTACTGTATATAACACCGGCATTAGGAATACGATCACTGCCAATATACTGACTGGCAAAGACCAATGTTCCATCTTCCATAGAGATACCTCTACCGGGACCTTGCAGCAAGAAATACCATGACGGATCTTTCACCTGTTCTGTTATATTCATAGGCTCCGACCAGGTTTTACCATCATCATCACTTTTCACCATCATTAATTGCGCTGTATGATTACGGTCCATACCTGTTTGTGAATTCCACCACGCACGACCATTCCCCATACCATGTGTCCAGGCAGCAACAATCCAGATAGTTCCTGTCTTTTTATCAACTAAAATGGCAGGATCACCTACTCCATTCTGTGCTTTAGGCAGACCATCATATTCACCAAATGCCATCGGAATGCGCATTTTCTCCCAAGTCTGCCCTCCGTCCGTACTTCTGCTCAGACCTATTTCCACATACTCCTGTAAATCCGCACTATTATTATAGCGTACATCATATACCCCCAACAAGGTTCCTTTATTTGAAGTGACCAACCCGGGAATACGATAGGCAGCAGCCCCGTCATCACCGGCATGGCGCACGCCTACCCCCATATAATGGGTATCCGCCTTACGAACTATCTTCAAAGGAGCAATCTGTCCGTCAATCTTAGCTTCCACCACTTTTGCCGACACTTTAGACAAGATAGAAGCAATAGGCTTCATTTGCAGGCTAATCCAAAAATAATTCACTCCCGGAAACAATTTTTGGTCAGCTTTCAATATAACCTCGCGCTTCGGGGCCTTTACTTCCGACTTCAAAACGGAATAAGAAGTATTGGCAGCCAATGTTTTTCCCGGAGTATTATTAGATATATAATCTACCGGAGCAAAATAAGTCTTTCCTCTCCTCTCCACGCTTTCAGTTCCACCATAATAAAGTTTCACAGATTCAATTTCATTTAAATTCACGTCTTTGCCGAAGTCCAACTTCACTTCATTCAGCATCTGACTTTGAGCAGCCTCTATACGTAAATGAAACAACTCATTATCCTGCCTTTCAATCAACACAGGAATCCGGGTTTCGCGGACAGCAACCGTATCTGCCGCCGCACTTAACTTGAAGGGTGCTAATATAAAAACAACAATTAGCAGTAATAAGCTAGGGTTTCTCATAATATTTATAATTTTACGGGTGTAAAAATAAAAGTTTTTATTGAAATTAGAAAATAAAAAGACGGTTTCTTTATTAATTTCATAAAGAATACCGTCTTTTTATGCAATTAAGGATACTTATCAGACAAAAATTTAATAACCAACCGTCTGTTTCAACAATGGATTATTAGTAAGAGCTCCTTGGTTGATAGGCCAAAGCAGACGGGCAGACTCCGCCGGAGTATAGTCAAGTACGTACGAATCGCCAAAACGCCGCAAGTCATACCATCGTTTTCCTTCCAGCATAAATTCAAACAAACGTTCCTGCAGAACAGCATCCGCCGGATACTTATCAATTTCCTGATTGGGGAATCCCACTGTTGAAGCATCATACGCATCACCAAACGCACGCTGACGCACCCGGTTTATCTCTGTAGCCGGATCCTCACCCAAAAGCACTTTCGCCTCAGCCAGCATCAATAGCAAATCCGAATATCTATAAATAGGATAATCATCACATCTCACCCGTGTACTTCCATTCATAACTCCCCAATACTTATGCGGATACAGCCCCACCAATTCCAACTCGCCATTTTCCACCTTATTATATACATCTTTCAATGTAACGTCACGACGAGTGTCTCCCGGCAGAAATTTCTTGAAGTTTTCCAATTTCACCATCAGGCGCATGATACCGAAATTATTCTCGACAGACGTATTTATCAAAGTACCATCCGCATTATAGAATTTCCCTAAATAATCCGCCTGCGGAAACAAATCATTATTTCCATTCCACAGGTTGTATTCAAACAACTCATTATGAATGGTAAAGATAATCTCTTTATTACCTTTATTATCATAAGCAAACACTCCCTGGTAAGTATCCATCAAGTCCAGATTGCTACGGCTGATATTATTCTGTATGTCAACCAACGCATTCTTTGCTGTCCGGGCATCTCCTTCTCCCCCGTCACGATGGGCACTCCACAAATATACATCCGCTTTCAGCATCAATGTGGCAGCCTTTGACCACAGCGATTTTTTTTCCTTTATGGTATAATCAGGCCCAAAATAACTTAATGAAGATTCTATATCTTTTTTTACCTGCTCAAAAATTTCGGCAGCCGGAGTCGCCGCTTTTGCCAATTTACCCACTTCAAAACCCAAGCTGGGCTCTTCCGTAAACACGGCATCTCCCCATGAACGGTATAACTGATACATATAGTAGGCACGCAATCCATACACCTGTCCTAAATAATAGTTCTTAGCACTTTCAGTCAGAACATCCGCATGGAGGGTCCTGCTGATAAACAAATTCATCTGATTGATATTCTGATACAAATCACCAAATCCGCTGATTCCGGGATTCTCCGCATTCAATGTATTATAAGGAAAACGTTCCATCCCCTGGGTGGCTTCTCCACCAAAAGGAGTTCCCCCAAAGACATCACTTCTTGCCTCACCCAACAAAAACATATTCCACGAATGGCTTCTGAAGCGACTATGCAGTCCAAAAACAAATGAATCAAACTGTTCCGGAGTTTTCCAGTAATTCAAGTCAGTGATATCGCTCACCGGGTCCATATCCAACGAAGTACATCCACCGGCCAACATAGCCGATGCGGCAAAAGCCAATATTACCTTTTTTATGTTCATACTTTCTCTTTTTTACATATTAAAATGACAATTGTAAACCAAACAAAACGGTTCTTGGTGTAGGATAACGTCCATTGTCTATACCACCACGACCATTTGCCTGAATATCCATAACCGGTTCCGGAGAGGTTCCGTCATATCCGGTAATATAGAATAAATTCTGTCCCGTAACATACACGGACGCATCGGTCAAGAACACCTTATTTATAAGATTCTTCGGGAATTTATAACTCAAGGTTACCTCACGCAGACACAAATAATCCCCCTTTTCATAGAAAGTAGAGTTATTATTGTTCAGATTCGTTGTACCATTATTGGAACGGGTAATGTTCTTTTTCGCATTCTGGTCAGCCCAATAAAATTTAGGAATACTAGTTTCCGTATTGTTTTCAGACCACGAATTTCTGACATCCGTAATCAAATTGAACGACCCGTTATACTGCCCCAAGATTCTTGCTTTCAAATCATTGTAAATGGTATGACCTACCGCATAGTCAAAACGACCATACAAAGACCAGTTTTTATAATTCAGCGTGGTAGAGAAACCACCTGTCCATTTCGGATAGATATTACCCACCACCTGACGGTCGTATGAGTTTATTATGTTATCACCATTTTTGTCATCCCACAATACATCTCCAGGCTCAATAGGCTTCCATCCCGGCTTTCCTGCATATTCGGCAGCTTTATTCGGCCCATACAGGTTGGCAACTTCATCCACAAAATCACCGGCATGGTTTCTCACATCATCCCAGTCACGCAAGATACGCACTTGTTTATAAGCAATGATATCACCCAAGCTTTTTCCTTCCTGAATACCGCCTACCCAAACCAATGAGTTGGATTTTGGATCCCATATCTGCTCACCCCCCTGACGGTTGTTCGCATTCCCATTAAAAGGCAGCTTCTTCACCATATTCTTCACAAACGAAGTATTAGCGGTGACATCCCATGACCAGTCCTTCTTTGTCAGCAGATTCACCTTGGCTTCCAATTCAAAGCCACGGTTACTGATAGTACCCAGATTCGTCTTGAACGAAGGGAATCCCGTATATTCCGGCAAATTCACATCAGTCAGCAAATCGGAAGTCGTACGGTTATAATAGTCCATAATCATGTGAACCCGATTATTGAAAAAGCCCAGATCAAGACCCAGTTCAAACGTATGACTCTTTTCCCAACGCAATTTACTATTAACCACTCCGGTATTCAAATAACCCAGATTACCATTATAAGCACCCACCGAACCGTATTTACCATATACATCAAAGTTACCAATACCATTTACATTCCCGTTCAACCCATAGCTGATACGCGGTTTAATCAAGGATACTACTTCCGCAAACTTTGAATCTTTAAAGAAAGCTTCCTCATGCACATTCCAACCGGCGGATATACCCGGAAAGAATCCCCAACGATTGTCAGATAGTTTAGAGATACCGTCATAACGGGCTACCACCGACACCATATAACGATAATTATAATCATAATTAACACGGGCAAAACCGGAAAGAATACGATAACCGGTCTTGATGGAAGTAGTATAAGTACGATTAGTACCCGCATTCAAAGTAGGTATATCATCTGTAGGAGCACCGGAGACACGCGCCTCCAAGTTCTGATACTGATAATCAAAATACTCGCCACCTAGCATAGCATTGATATTATGTCCGCTAAAACCTTTTTTATATTCCAAAGTCAATGCATGTTGTTGTTGAAATACTTTTGTATTTGTTTGCGAAGCATTACGATTGGTGTTAGGAGCCTGACCTATCTGCTGATACTTCTTTTCGAACAATTCAAACTGATAATCGGTATAATACATAGAGCTGTTTCCGTTCAGAAACAATTGCTGCGGAATAATTTCTAAAGCAAAACCAATATTAAACGAAGTCTTACGGTTCGTCGTAGAACGAGTCAGCTTATCTTTCCAATAATAAGGATTACCATCCTGATTACTCCATCCGGCAGCAGGACTTCCATCCTCATTCCACGGGTTCCAAGTGGGAAACATACTCATAGTACGATAGAACAACTCATACTCTCCCGTTTCTCCATTCCAAGGGCTTTTCAGATCGTAAGTCCATAAATCGGGCATCTTAGACCATGAAAAACTACCACCGGCATTCACTGTCAAAACGGGCAACAACTTGTATGAACCGTTGATAGTCCCGTTCACACGCTGATAATTGGTGGAAATAATCTGACCATCTTCTGAATAGTATCCCAAAGATGAAGAAAATGTTCCTTTGTCATTACCTCCCGACAGATTCAAATAATGATCTTGGGTAAACGCGGCATTACGGAAAGTCAGGTCATGCAGTTCACCGGCATGATTTCTAAAAATCAAAGTTTTATCAGGATCTGTAGGGTCCGCCATAAATTGCCATCCTTCATTCAATAAATGCTTGTTGGCCTCTGTCATGAAAGCCAGATCCACTCCGGAGTTAACTCCAAAACCTTTCTGGTTCTCCATACTTGTACCGCCATTGGTACGCTGCCATCCCAAACGTTGATAATACAAATAGTCACCGGCATCCAGATATTTATATCCTTCACGCGCAAAGTTCACACCGCCTTTGAACTTGTAAGTAATCTGTGTTCTGCCTTCCACCCCTTTCTTGGTTGTCACCAGAATCACACCATTATTGGCACGGGCACCATAAATAGCTGTGGAAGCCGCATCTTTCAACACCTGTATGGATTCAATATCCGAAGGATTGATATCATCCATAGAACGCACAAGGCCATCCACCACGACCAACGGACCTTCCAGATTCTTGTTTATGGAAGCACCACCACGCAATACGATATTGGGCGAACTACCCGGTTTACCCGAAGTATTTGTCACACGCAGCCCACTGACAGTCCCCTGCAAGGATTGAGCCGCATTACTCATAGCCGCATTCTGCAACACTTTATCGTCCAACTTCGAAATAGAGTTCGTCATCAACGAACGTTTCTGACTCATTCCATAACCAGTCACCACGACCTCATCCAGCATTTCTGCATCTTCTTTTAAAACAACCTTGTAGATGTTTGGCACTCCCACAACAATTTGTTGTGTTTTGTAGCCTATATAACTTACATCCAGTTTCGCCCCCACAGGTACTTGGATAGTGAAGTTACCGTCTACATCAGTTATTGTACCATTTGTTGTCCCCACCTCCAGGACACTCGCTCCGATAACAGGTTCACCAGTGGCATCTACCACTACCCCCGTTATCGTTTTTGTTTGCGCCATCATGTTTATTGCAAAACAGAGGCATACGATAAAAAAGAGAGCTTTCTTCATGAATCTCAGATTTGGTTGATAAATTAATGTTTAAATAAAAAAGTTTAATTAAGCGTTAGTTTTAAAACACCTCAAAAAGAAAATAATTTTAAAATCAACAGCGAATATATGCACGCATATTTAGTATATACAAGGAATAAAAGGAACTATATCCTTTATTAGTGTTTGTTTTTTAGAATAAACTAAATATTAAGGCATATTTTAAAAAGTTACATAAGGGAATAACTCAAAAAAGAAAAAAAAGTTCATACGGAGAAGATATAACAAGAAAAACCTCCTTGCAATTCTTTGCAAAGAGGTTACTGAATTGTACACCCGATGAGAATCGAAATATAGACGGTTAAACCTGTTATCCCCGTTCTAATGCCTTCTAGATGGCTTTTGAACGGGGATATTACTATCAAAACCTTTCAAACACTGCCGTAAACGGTCCCTAATTTGGTCCCCGATTTTCATATATCGGGGACTATTTTTTAGTACATATTCCACCATACAACAGCCAGCAGGCGACAGAAATCAAAATGGCTCCTATCGTCCAACTGATCCAGCAATATGTCTATACTACGATCCATATTGCATTGAGGTCATATACTCCCAAATCTTACCTTGCGGTCCATCTTCATCAGCGAAGTAGAACTTATGGGCGCCCTTGATGATCTGTGATTCGTCATAGATAGAGCACAAATCAGAATAGAAACTGTTAAAAGCTACATACTTATCCCACTTAGTTGTACCAGAAGGGAAAGACAGGTTCTTGGTAGCGTCCTCCACTTGGTCAGCACTCCAATGGGCGCCTATCTTCTTTTCACCACCCGGACCTGTATAGCGGATTTTCTCAATATCCATTTCCGCAAAATTTTTATCGTAGTGCGGACCGTACAAGATAGAATGTTGCTTGCGCATAAACTCCCAGTACATTGCAGGGTGTTCCTCTTTCAACACACACAGCATATCACTAAGACCGTCCACGCTCTGCCACATTGCCTTGTCAGAGGCTACACCGTTAGCCTTTGCGTTTTTTATTAAATCCTTGTATTCCATATTCAAATATATTAAAGTTACATTTTGTTTTGTTTCATCGGAGGTGTTATGACATTTTGCTGGAAATTTTAAGTGCTTTTTCCTGTCACTTTGTAACAGCAATCCAGTGTTTACGCTATCATTATGACAACCTCACATCTTAACAGTTCTTACAATTGCCCCTGAATTTCGGTACAGGCTTATAAGTACCCATCCCTACCGTAACACCATTCGGGGTTGCATCTTTCTTTGGAATCTCAGCTTTCGGCTTTATTCCTTTTTGTTTATTTTCTCCCATACAAAATCATATAATTTCTGTAAAGCAACTAAAATAAATCCTGCCCAAAATGACAGGTAAGCCATAACAATAGAAAGCGTGACAGCGGCAACAAATCCGCAACCGTTAAACAGAAGTGACGCCAGTACAATCCAAAACGTAGTACATTTAGGACATTTAGCCACTTCTAAAGACAATTCGGATAACTTCTCGATAAGCCCCAAATGATGTCCGAGTATTGCGAACAAAGCCGCCATCAACGCTATACACACCATAACTACGCCACTGTTATAGTAAGAGGAGTTTCACTCAGGAAATTCCTTCCACACGTCTGACAACCAACAGAAGCCACTGCGTTAACGCTTGCGCCTTGAGTTATGGAAACAACCGGCGCTGTACCTGCCTTGGAAATAGGAATAGTGAAATCCTGCGATAACGGTTGCTGTTTTGTGCATTCGCATCCACCGTGGCATCTAACGTATGAAATAATGCCTTCCACATGAATCGTCGCCACATACTGCGTCGCGGCTACCTGTACCACTGACTTTACACTGAAACGGGGATTGAATACAGGTGTGTTATCAACACAAGTCGGATAACACAACCTTTGAGCCACTTGCACCTGTACAAAATAAGGTGAAGCTACCGAGCCCAATGCGAGAACAGGAGTAATCACAGCAGGCTGGATTTTGTTACAATTACAGTTTGACATAATGATAAAGATTTTCTTTGATTCCTATTAATCGTTAATTGTTTCCGCGCCGGAATCTGTTGGCTCGGATATTCCAATATTGCAGACAGGCTGTATAAGTTCCGTTTCCGCGTTCTGTCTTACTGCAAGTTCACGTACTTCCTTGACAAGAGCCAACAGTATCTCCTGATTTGCCATAGCCATCTGTACGGCGCAAAAACTACGGTTGTCATTCCCACAAGTCGAACAATCCCTGTCACATTTATCTTTTGCCATAATCGTTATCTCATTAAATAGTTATCAATCTGTGCTTTAATGAAAGCATTGCTTTCGAGCTTATTTAAAGCCGTCGCCACCTTTGAGCCGGTGACAGCCACGTTTCTTTCCCTATATCTAGCCACGAAATTAAACAATGCGTTTTGGGCCTCTTTCGCCTCATTTTCGTTCTCGGCATATATCGGTATTGTTATATTATAAACTTCCATGTCTATTGTATATTAGGTGGAGTTAATGGAGGCAATTCAGCAGCAATTTGCGCCGATTGTGCAGCATCCGCAAGGTTCGCGGCTTGTATAGGCGCTCCGTTCCTTATTGCCTGTATGTAATTGTAAGCCTGTACAAAATCGCTCTGGTTCTCTTTGACAAACCCGAACAATCCGCCGGCAGTCTCTTTTATCTGCTGCATGATGGTAGGTTTGGGAGGTGTCACATCGGGAATATTCAAATCCTTCGCCAGAAAGTCGTACAGTTTGCCGGCTTCTTCTAGATTTCCCTTCGCAATGGCTATGCACTGCATTTTCAGATCATATTTGCTTGTCGGTACAATGTTTACCATCGCTTTATAGTCTATTTTCGGTTTACGTCTGAATATCATACAGGAATGTTATTAAAGCGTGTGCCTGTATTGACACACGCCCAATTAGCATTAATCGCCACAAGTGTTGCAACGGCAAGGCATGGCCGGCTGGTACAACGCTACCGGTTGTGGGCAAACCTGACCGCTTCTCCCGTTACCATTGACAATAGCATTCAAGGCAAGAGCTTCCGCTGTTGCTGCCGCATTCGCACCTGCACCGGAGAACGCACCTGCACCAGTACGGACATCAGTGTACTGCGTGATTGACGGGGCGTGATAATTCTGCCAGTTCTCGCGGCTCTGACGTTCTACCAGGTGTGTCTGTGCGAGAATGTCAATTGCCTTGGTATTACCAGCCGCTGCGTTCTCAGCCGCGCGGGCACGAGCCTTTGAAGCCTGATTTACTCCCCAAGCTGCTGCTATCGCCAGCAAAAGAGCTCCACCGCCCAAACCAGCGGCTAAACCGATACCTGTTGCAGCCATACCATCGCGGCGATGATACCCGTAACCGTATCCTTCACCGTAAAAATTACCTGCGCGTGACGTTCTCGCGGTGTCCCACATGGCGAGGTCGCCAGAAGTGATATAATTACTACCTTCCATAATTATGATTTTTTGTTTCACGGTCAATATCAACCGCATCACAAATTACGGGACAAATCACTTGCAGATAAAATAATTACTTGCGATATACTTGCTAATTACTTTCCAATTGCTTGCGACCGTCCATTTGTTCATCTTCTCTTTATTAAACCTGATAAACGATACGCCCTGTCTAGTCCTATGGATGAATCTTCCTATCTCATTATCGGTCAGCATCTTGGATAAAGCCAGCACAAGCAGATACCGCGCATCCGCGCACTCCTCCCGATTATTGTATAATATGTCGGATTCAGAAACCCCGGTGGTCTCACACACTACATTCATAATATCCTTATATAATTCTTCTACTATCATATTTTTAAGGTTAGGATAAACAAAACAACCGGAACATTTGTTACAGCTTTGAAAGCCGCAAACAACGTCCGGTTGTTAATCTCCTAGTCCGACTGCCAATCTATAAGGAGAGCGGCTTTCTTTTTCTTCTAAGCCGCGAAAGAATTACTTTTGTTATATGAGTTTTTCTATTATTACCACGCTTCTACCTGTGGCATTCTGGTTACTATTTCATCTTGCACCTCCCTTCTCTTTATCAGCCAAATGACTACGATTAACAATACTACTATAATACCTATCGAAAACTCTCCTAGCTCTAATTTTGTCTTCTGCCACCATGTTAATTCCTTCTCCACAGGGTAAGGAACATCTTTGGTTATCACCCTCTCTATATATGTAGTATCGTGTATTACCCTGTCACGGTATACTATATGCCACTTGTCAACAATTACTGAATCGCCTTTCTCTTTTATATAGATAGAATCCTTAATGTGGATGGAATCACGTTCATGCACGGTAAGATAAAGACTGTCAGTCCTTATTGTTTCCACCGGGACATACCTTATACTCCGGCATGATCCAAACAGCAATAGCAATGCTATCCCTACCGCAATCCATATATAGATCCTTAGTTTCATAGCAGGTCCCATCCCTTATAGATATCCTCCATTACGGCAGGGACGCCATTTTCAACATAAGAGATGGCAGCAGCCAAAGAGCACATCGTATCTTTATCCTCAATATCCGGAACATATACTGAAGGTACTTGCATATCCTGACATACCCGTCTGATGTAAGCCCCTGTATTGTTCTCTGTCTGTGGAGCCCATCTTGTAATAAAGTCTGCAATACAAACACAGTTGTGTCTCCTTCTGTAATTCTGCAATGTACGGATTAAAGCACGATAACCCCATTTCATCTCTACAAACTGAAAAAACTCCTTGTCTGTCTGTTTTTCTCTCAATCCCTGCCATTTATCCTTTGTTATGCGGATATTACCCGGATTGTTGTTTCTCAAACCTCTTGGTAAACTCTTCATTTCTTTCCCTCCTTCTCTTTTAATTGCTCTATTAAATTATTAAACCGGCTATTAATATAGATGCTTATGCCAAATACGCTACCGGCATACAACAGACACTGGGCAAACAACCACAATACACTATCATGTATCTGCCCCATAGGTTCCGAGCACACAAAACCAGCCACAGCCAAAGACGCTCCCAAAACAAGCATTCCCACAGCAGTTGAATACTGGATGTTTTCTTTTGTCTCCTTTCTCATTGTGCAATAATTTATATGACTTTTATTATCCTTTTTTAATACCGTCAATTACACGTTTTGGATTACCCGATTTTCGAACTAACCTTTATTTTGTATGACAAAAAAAGAGCCTGCCACGGAAACTAATCCGCAACAAGCTCTTGGCTTTATCAAATATGTAGTATGTCCTTTCGTCATAATCAATGTGGCGTGCATCTTCACACGCTTCCACAAAGATAAATATTGGTTCCCTCTTTAGCAAATAAGAATGCAAAAAAAGAGGACACCTTAACGGAAAAGGTATCCTCTCTGCCTGAAATAAACAAGGACGTAAATCAAACGAGCTTCAGACGGGTAAATTCTTGTCCGAGTGCATGTATTCCATTCTCAATCCTTTTTAATTGATTCTCTGATATATACGTGCCACCTTTTTTATATTGCCTCATAAGCGTATCATTAATACCGACATACCGCGCAAAAGCACTTACATTAAGCACACTGTAATATTCAAACAAAGACGATACATCAAATTTAAATACAGGCTCCGCATCAATCAAGCACTCAGGAACTTTCAACCCACTTTCATTACAAGATTCTATTACTTCCTGAATGGAGTTGAAAAAATCATCTTTAGCCTCATTGACTGTAACACCTGTACCCATAAGAGAAACCCCATCGCAATCTACATTGTAAGCGATGTAAGTTCCTGATTTCTGCTTTTCTATAACCACATTCATACTCATATATTGTTTATTTCTGAAAAAGAAACCGGGCATTAAAACCCGATCTCCTTTTTCAGCTTGTTCATCAAGCCGGGGCGCACTTCCTGCGACCAATGACGTTCCAATAAAATGATTTTCCCGTTAACCTTGTTCACGTATATGTCGTGACGACTGCCGTGTTTCAAAAAAACAAAACCATTATCGACCGCCTTTTTCTTCATCTCTTGCCAATTCATACGCTTCGATTTGATTTACACTGCAAATATATAACGTTTTTGTTATATACACAAATAAATATGAGAATAAATTTATTATTTGCACAAAAAAAGAACGACCGCCAGCGAAAAGCACAGCAGCCGTTCAATCCACGTCCCTACTCTCTATCCCATTCTCCCGAGAAGACAATAGCAAAGATATCAATTCTAAA
>ENA-UOJG01000784-UOJG01000784.1-human-gut-metagenome-genome-assembly--contig:-C47-NODE-784-length-39614-cov-17.405546_pt1 | contig 39614 bp, 36 predicted proteins | sample MGYA00242340_ERZ723887 | MGnify/ENA metagenome assembly ERZ723887 | reverse complement strand
AAAAGACGCGGCTGGCTGCCGCGCCTTAAACCGTAATTATTATTGTAGGAGGTGAGATCCATGAACCGGCAATTTCCCTGTCTGGAGATCCATCTGGACAGGCTGTATCATAACGCGGAGCAGGTCATTTCCCGCTGCAAGGCCCGCGGTATTCAGGTATGCGGCGTTATCAAGGGCGTAGGCGGTATGCCAGAGGTAGCCCGCGTGATCAGCGCAGCAGGTGCGGAGCAGATCGGCACCAGCCGTCTGGAGCAGGTGGCCCGATGCCGCGCCGCAGGGGTAAACGTCCCCTTCCTGCTGATCCGTATTCCCGGCCTTTCCGAGCTGGCGGACACGGTAGCCCTGTGCGAGATGTCGCTGCAAAGTGAGGTATCCACGCTGGACGCGCTGGAGCAGGAGTGCCGGCGGCAGGGAAAGACCCACAGCGTTATCGTGATGGCCGACCTGGGCGATCTGCGGGAGGGCTTCTGGAACGCCGGTGAGCTAATCGCCGCCTGTGTCCACGTGGAGCGTGACCTGCCCCATGTTCATCTGGCAGGCATCGGTGTAAATCTCAGCTGCTACGGCTCCATCCGGCCCACACCGGAGAAAATGACGCAGCTAACCGATCTGGCCGGTCAGGTAGAGGCCTCCATAGGCCGCAGGCTGGAGATCGTCTCCGGCGGCGCCACCAGCTCCTACACGCTGGTGCATTGGGACGCCATGCCGCAGGGCATCAACCATCTGCGCATCGGCGAAAACATCCTGCTGAGCTACGACCTGCAAAACCTGTGGCATATTGCGGATATGGACTATCTCCGCACCGACACCTTTACTCTGACGGCAGAGGTCATTGAGGTACGGGAGAAGCCCACCTATCCCCAGGGCGAGTTCTGCATCGACGCCTTCGGCCATACGCCGGAATACGCCGATCACGGCATCCGCCGCCGGGCGCTGCTGGCGCTGGGCCGGGCCGACGTGGGCGAGCTGGAAACGCTGGAGCCCCGCGAGAGCGGCATCACCGTGGTGGGCGGCAGCTCTGACCACTGTATTCTGGACGTGACCGATTGTCCTCGCCATTTGCAGGTGGGCGATACGGTGTCCTTCTCCCTGCGGTACAGCCATCTGCTGTATCTCACCGGGCGGGAGGACGTCCGGTTCCTGTATACCGGCAAGTAAGCATGATATTCAAATATTTGAGATAACGGAGGATCACTCAGCCATGGGCAATATGGAAGGATTTGGCATTTTTCTTTGGAACGCGGTCATTACCCTGTTTTCATTTCTCGCGGTAGCGCCGATCGTACTGTCGGCGGTGTCTCAGTTCGGCGTGCAGAAGCGCTTCGCCCAGACCATGATCGACGAGGGCATCATCAGCGCCGAGGAGGTCAAGCTGATCCAGCCGAAAAAGCAGATTGCAGGCGTGGTCGTTTCGGTGATCGTGGTGGCGGCGCTGGCCTATACCTGCGTGAAGATGCTGCCCTACGGCCCCATCTGCGCACTGTTCGGTCTGGTGGCCGGTATCATGAAGTACCGCAAGGTGACGCAGTTCAACTCCCTGACGGTGCAGCGGTTCAAGAACACCTATAAGGACAGCTATGACGCAAAGAAGCTGAACGCTTATGTGGATAAGATGTTCTGATCCTCTGTTCCGTATCTGATAAAGAAAGGCGGCGATATCTGTGACGAATCATCCCGAAGCGGGAGAAAAAATCTTCAAAAAGGGCGAGATCATCTATCAGCAGGGCGACTATGTGGCGGCCATGTACGATGTTCTGTGGGGACAGGTGGCCCTGTATGTGGATTACCACCAGCCCACCCAGCGTCTGCTGACCGAGGTAGAGGACGACGGCTTCTTCGGCATTGTCGGCTTTCTGGAAAGCCGCCCGCAGAACGCCACCGCCGTGGCGCTGGAGAAAACCGCGTGCAGCATTATCACCCACGAGAGCTTCAGCCACTACTTTCAGGAGCGGCCTGCCAAGGTCATGAGCATCATGCAGTATATGAGCAAGCGCATGCGTGTGCTGACCCGCGGCTATCTGGAGGCCAGTCAGGCATTGGAGGAGTACGCCGACGCCGAGCGGCTGCTGAAGGAGCGGAAGGACTGGTACGAGGAGCACAAGGACCTATACCATCGCATCATGGGCATGTTCGGATTCGACTAAGCACACAAAAAAAGAGCGGAGACACTGTGTCTCCGCTCTTTTTCTATGTAACCATGCATCAGCGCTTTTTCAGCACGCCCAGCAGGCCGCGCTTGAGGATCTGACCGCCCGCCGAGATCAGCTGGGACTCGATCTTGGCCGCGCGGCGCTCCGCCTTGCGCTTGGCCTCGGCCTCCGCCTTCTCCTGCTGGCGCTCCGCCTTGCGGCGCTCCTCGTCCTCTAGCTTCTGCTGGCGGCGGCGGGCTTCGTCCTCCAGCTTTTGCTGGCGCTTGCGCTCTTCATCCTCCAGCTTCTGCTGGCGCTTCTTGTCGGCCTCCTCTTCCTTCAGGCGCTGCTTCTCCGCTTCGGCCTCCGCCTTTTCCTGCGCCTTGCGGTCAGCCTCCGCCTGCTTGGCTGCCTCGGCCTTCTCCGCCTCCTCCGTCAGCACCTCATAAGCGGACACATTGTCCACGAAGTCGTCATACTTCTCCATGCCGTCGTGCATCATGGCCTTGGCCCGCACCATAGGCTCCGGCGCGGCCATCAGGCTCTGGGGGCAGATGATCTTGGTGCGCTGCACCATGGTAGGTACGCCCTTTTCATCCAGGAAGGAGGTCAGCGCCTCGCCCACGCCCAGTTCCATGATGGCGTCCTCCGCCTGAAAGGCGGGATTGGCCCGGAAGGCCTGCGCCGCCACGCGGACGGCCTTCAGCTCGGCGGGAGTATAGGCCCGCAGGGCATGCTGCACCCGGTTGGAGAGCTGGGCCAGCACGGTATCGGGAATGTCGCTGGGGCTCTGGGTGACGAAGTACACGCCCACGCCCCGGGAGCGGATCAGCTTCACCGTCTGCTCGATCTTCTGCAGCAGCACGGCAGGCGCGTCCCGGAACAGCATGTGGGCCTCGTCAAAGAAGAACACCAGCTTAGGCTTGTCCATGTCGCCGGCCTCCGGCAGGCTCTCGAACAGCTCCGACAGCATCCACAGCAGGAAGCTGGCGTACAGCGTGGGATTCTGCACCAGCTTGACGCAGTCCAGCACGTTGATCATGCCCCGGCCGTCGGCGTCGGTACGCATCCAGTCATGGATATCCAGCGCGGGCTCACCGAAAAACAGGTCGCCGCCCTGCTGCTCCAGCGGCAGCAGCGCCCGGAGAATGGCCGCCACGGACTGGGGCGTGATGTTGCCGTAGGTCATCATGTACTCGGTGCGGTGCTCGTTCACATAGGTCAGCATGACCCGCAAATCCTTCAGGTCGATCAGCAGCAGGCCCTTGTCATCGGCAATGCGGAACACGATGTGCAGAATACCCTCCTGCGCTGGGGTCAGACCCAGAATACGGCTGAGAAGCTCCGGCCCCATATCGCTGACGGTGGCGCGGACGGCGTGGCCGCCCTCCTGATAGATGTCCCAGAAGGTGGTGGGATACGCCTTATAGGCAAAGGTGTCCCGGATGCCGAACTTGTCGATGCGCTTCTCCATGCCTTCGCTGCTGACACCGGGCGCGCAGAGGCCCGCCACATCGCCCTTGACGTCGCACAGGAACACGGGTACGCCCGCGTCGGAGAAGGATTCCGCCATCACCTTCATGGTGATGGTCTTGCCGGTGCCGCTGGCGCCGGCGATCAGGCCGTGGCGATTGCTCATGGAGGGATACATCTCCACCCGCTGGCCGTCCGCCAGACCCATATAGATCTTGCCGTTTTCGTACATATAGCCGTCCTCCGTTGTTTTTTGATCTTTCCTGATGGTATTATACGGCAGATTTTTCTTCTGTGCAAGGAAAAAGCATTTTTTCTCTGTTGACAATGTAAACAGAACGTGTTATGCTGTGTTTACAACGTAAACAGGAGGTGGAGCACTTGCAGCGTGCCGGAAATATTTTTACACCCACGGAATGGAAGCTGATGGAGTGCCTGTGGCAAACGGAGCTCTGTACCGGGCGTGAGGCAGTCAGCTTCATGGAAAGTGCCGCCGGATGGAGCCGCAGCACAACGCTGACCATGCTGCGGCGCATGACGGAGAAGGGCGCCATCGACTGCCGGACGCAGGACGGCGTGAACGTCTACCGGGCGCTGGTGCCCCGCGAAAGCGCCGTTCAGCGGGAGACGGAGGAATTCCTTGACCGGGTCTACCACGGCAGCGTGGGCCTGCTGCTCAGCGCCATGACGGAGCGGCAGCAGCTGTCTCAGGCGGAGATCGACGAGCTGTACGACATTCTGCGTAAGGCGGAGGAGGTGGAGAAATGAGCGGCTGGCTTCTGTCCTCGACTGTTCTGGTGGGCGTGGTGCTGGTTTTGCGGCGGCTGCTGCGCAGGCATCTCCACCCCACTGTGATCTATGCCCTGTGGCTGCTGGCGGCCATCCGGCTGCTGGTGCCGGTGCAGATCGGCGTCAGCGACATCAGCCTTGACCGGGCCGCGTCGTCCCTGCCTCTGGCGCGGCAGGCGGACGCCCTCCTCCCTACCGATACGACCGATGATACCTTGTCTCCCGCGGTGCTGGACAGCCATCCGACGCAGGACAGCGCTCCGGCGGAAAGCGATACAACGACCGCCACCGTATCATGGCCCAAGGTCATTATCGCGGTGTGGATCGGCGGCAGCGCGGTGACGCTGGGATGGTTCCTAACGGTGAACGGGCGGTGCTATGTGCGGTTGCGGCGCTCCCGCAGACCGCTGGACGCAGGCGGCGATCTGCCGGTCTACGTCTCCGCCGCCATCGACACGCCCTGCCTTTTTGGCCGCAGCATCTATGTGACGCCGGAGGTAGCGGCGGATGAAACGGCGCTGCGCCATGTGCTGGCCCACGAGGCCACCCATTACCGCCACGGTGATCCCCTGTGGGCGCTGGTCCGGGGCGCGTGTCTGGTGGTACACTGGTGGAACCCTCTGGTGTGGCTGGCGGCCATCCGTTCCCGAGAGGACAGCGAACTGGCCTGTGACGCCTGCGCCGTGAAGCAGCTGGGCGGAGAGGAACGCACCGCCTACGGTAGGACGCTGATCGCCCTCAGCTGCGGCAAAACAACGCCCTCCTCGGTGCTGGCGGCGGCCACCACCATGTCCGGCGGCAAGCGGACGCTGAAGGAACGGGTGCGCCTGCTGGCAAAGCAGCCCCGTACCCGCGCTGTCGCTGCGTTCGTGCTGGCGGCGGCGGTGATACTGGCCGCCGTAGCGGGGTTCACCGGCGGGAAGTCCGGCAGCTTCACCCTCCGCGCCCAGTGGGTGGATGAGCAGACGGTGCGCCTGTCCGTCTCCGGCGATGACGGGTCGATGGTCATGCTGTACCGCACCCGGTATCATGACGGCGAGGCGGTGGCCTCCACCAAGCCGATCTTTCTGACACTGCCCAACCAAAATCTGGACATCACATTGCTGGACGAAGGCCCCATGACGGATAACGCCGATTTCCTGACCACCACATGGACCGCGCAGCGCAACGAATCGGTGCGCTTCCCCACCACCGACTGGGCGCAGGCCGACCCGCAGCTGGGCTATGTCTGGAGCGTCATGGAGGGTACGCTCCATATGAAGCCGGGCAGCATGTACCCCATCGCATGGTGCGGCTTTTCCGGGGACGGGAACATTGACGCCCTTCCGGTAAAGCAGCTGTCCGATAATCCCTATCAGATGCAGTCACAGAAGGGTGATTACTTCGTGGTATGGATGCTGTTCCCCTACGCGGACGGTCACGTCCAGACCAGCGGAGACCCCGGCATGTATCCCGATATCGGGACCGGCGAGGCTGATGCCCTGCTGAACAAGCTGGCGGAGCAGCAGGCGGCCCTGTTCCGGATCGGCAACTGGTACACACAGGCGCTGACCAGCACCTACGACGATCCCCGTGACGTGGACCTTTACTGGATGTTCTACAACGGCGGCAGCCGCCAGCCCACGCAGGAGGAATACGACTACGTTCAGCAGCAGCAGCTGGGCGGCCCCAGTACCGATGTGATGGTCATTTCCCGGCAGGAGATGGATGAAGCGCTGACGGAGGTCTTTGGCCTGACGCTGGAGGAGACCCGTAAAAACAATCTGGATCAGTTCATTTACCGGGCGGATACCGACTGCTACTATCTCTGCCACGGCGATACCAATGCCATGGCCGTGGAGTTTCTCTCCACCAACACGCCGGGCGATGACCGCACAGCCTTTACCTACGAGGGCTGGGACGGCACCTATACCGTGACCATGCGTGGCTCCCATATCGAGTCCAACGTCAAGCAGTAAGCTCTATAACGAACCGCGCCCTGTCCGATGATGGACAGGGCGCGGTTTTATGATATTCAGTTGCTCAGAAGGCCCAGTTGCCGTTGCGGAAGATGGCAACGGTCTTGCCGTCGGCGCAGACGGCGTCGATATTCATATCCTCGGAACCGATCATGAAGTCCTCATGGATCATGGAATCATTGACGCCCAGCTTGCGGCACTCCTCCAGCGTCCGCTCATGGAAGTTCTCAATGGTGTCGGCAAAGCCCATGCCCAGTGCCAGATGGCAGGCGGCGTTCTCGTCGAACAGCGTGTTATAGAACAGGATGCCGGACTTGCGGATGGGAGAGTCATAGGGCACCAGAGCGCACTCGCCCAGATAGGCGCTGCCCTCGTCCATGTTGATAAGCTTGGTCAGCAGCTCGTTGTTGACCTCGGCATGCCACTCCACGGCCTTACCCTCGTGGAATTTGATCCAGAACTTGTCGATCAGCTGGCCCTGATAGCTCAGGGGCTTGGTGGAATAGACGATGCCCTCGGCCTCGCCCCGCTTGGGGGAGATGAAGCACTCCTCGCTAGGGATGTTGGGGTTGAAGACGATGCCCTGCAGGCTCTTCTCGCTGCCGCCGCAAAACCGGCCCTCGGGGATCATGCCCACGGTGAAGTCGGTACCGGTAGCGCTGGTATAGTGCAGCTTCTCGATATGCAGGCCATTCAGATAGGCGCAGCGGTCATGGAGATCCTTGTTGTGGGCCTCCCATGCGGCAATGGGGTCGCCGTCCACGCGGGAGGTGGCCAGAATGTGCTCCCACAGCTTCTCCACTGCGGCGGCGGGCCGCAGCTCTGGGAACAGCTTCTTGGCCCATGCCTTGCCAGGTACGGCGGCGATGCACCACTGATACTTGTTCTCGATGGCGTCACGATAGGGCTTGATGATGGGATAGCGCTTCTGCTGGGCCTTGGCCATCTTCTCCTGATTGATGCCCTTCAGTCCGTCAGGATCCTCGCTGATCAGGTAGATGCGGCAGGGAATGGTGTCCACATAGTGCTGCCACCGGGCCTCCTCATAGTTGTCCAGCTTGCCCAGCGTGGTCAGCGTGCGATAACGGTAGTGGATCTTGTCCAGCGGCTGATAGTTCCAGTCCACCACGACCTTCTTGGCCTTGCACTTATAGCACTCCTCCACCAGCATCTTTACAAACTCCGGCTGGTCCAGATCGGCCTGAATAAAGACCTCCTGTCCCGGCTGGATATTAACGCCCGCGCGGGCGATCAGGTTGGCATAGCTGCGCAATACGGTTTTCTTCATATCGTTTGCTCCTTTTCTGATTGGTGATTTTCACGCAACGCTTATGTTCATCAGTATAGCACTATCCGCCCCATTTGAAAAGCATCCGGCGGAAAATTTTTCATATGGTGCAAAAACCGAGGCTGTCGGGCAACAGCTCCGGTCTTTTACAGTCCGATCCGCTTCATGAAGTCGTCGTAGGCTTTTACACTGCCGGTTTCCGTATGGGAGACCTGCCGCATCTGCCGCAGCCGCTGCGGGACCAGCCGCAGGTTGGCAAACAGCCGCACCAGCCACGCCAGCGGCAGCAGCCAGTGCTGGCCCTTCAGGAACGTGTACCGCGTTTCGATCTCCGCCGCCGGTGGAAACAGCATCCGCAGAAACACCCGCCCTCTGGACGGCGCTTGCGGGTCTGTGCCGCGCAGCCGAATCACCGAGTGATCCCGCAGATGGCCAAACAGATCAGCGTCCAGCGTGTAGTCCAGCAGCGTATCCAGCGCCGCCCTGTCTGGCTCCGGCAGCGGGCAGACCGTCTCTGTGCCGAACCATACCCGGCAGGCGTTCATTACCGTATGGAAGAAATCCAGCAGGTGCAGAGATGAAAACTCACCTGCGACCGCCTCCCAGTCTATTTCACCGTCATAGTGCCTGACATACAGCGCCACGTCCAGATACATTCGGATGCCCGCGCCGCCGCCGTAGAGGTGCTTGGCCAGATGGCACACGGTATAGATGAAGTGGAAATCCAGCGTTGGGCGGAAACGCAACCCCTCGTCCGGCTCTGCGTATTGCCATGCGTTTTGGAAGTAGGCAGGCAGGTCGGCTCGGTCATCCAGATTTCCGTCCATCAGGTTGGTGTGAAACTCATAGTGCTCCATCCCCTTGACGTAGGAGTATGTCGGCTCCCAGTCCTGTCCCGCAGTGTAGCCGAGAGCCATCATCAGCTGATGGGCCTTCCGGCGATCCTCCGGATGGATGAGAATGTCGATATCGCCGAAAGTACGCAGCTCCGGCACCGGATACAGCTGCCGCAGATAGTACCCCTTCACCGGCATATGGGCAATGCCGTGGGCAGTGAGCTGCTGGGACAGCTGCTCGAACGACGCGCAGCGGTTGAGGTTCCCCGTGACCGCGCCGTACAGGATCGCGTCCAGCTGCTTCTTTACATCGTCTGCCGCAAAGAGCTGCCAGCGCTTATTCTCATAGGCCAGCACCGGCAGCAGATTCTGCCGCAGAGCGGTCTGGCTCAGCGCGGCAATATCCCACGTCTGAGCGCCCTCCGGCGGCGTATCATGTATAAAGCTGCGGAGCAGCGCGAGGAACTCTGACATACTACCACCTAACTGCGTCACTGGGCCGGGACCAGATCGATCACCGCGATCTCCGGCAGGTTGTTGATACGGGGGAACGGGCCATGTCCGGCAAGGCCCGATGTAATGACCATCTGCATATGGCCGCCCAAGCGGAAGTAGCCGCGGTCATATTCCGGCAGCCAGCCCTGCATGGGAGCATACAGGCCGCCCACAAAGGGCAGCCGAACCAGGCCACCGTGGGTATGGCCGCTGACCGCCAGATCCACGTCCCACAGGTCATACGCGCCGTTGAAGATGAAGGTATCCGGCATATGGGCCAGACAGACCTTCGGCACATCTGTGCTTTCAAAGTCCTTGAGAAAGGCGTACTCCGGCGACGCTGCAAACTCCTCCTCCGTCCGCCCGAAGGCAAAGCCGTGGCCCATGGTGCCGCCGATCCGCAGCGGCTGTCCGGCAATGGTCACATCCACATAGCTGTCGTCGACCACGGTCGCTCCGGCCTGCGCCATCCGGTCAAGGAGGGTCGGGGCAGTCTTCATATAGGTCTGCTCGTGGTTGCCGGGCGCGAAGAATACGGGCGCGATATCTGTCAGAGTGCCCACCAGTGCCGCGAGTCTTTCCGCGTCGGGCTCCTCTGCGCCGCGGTCGATCATGTCGCCCACCAGCAATATGGCGTCCGGCTTCTGCGCCCTGATCTTCTCCAGCAGGCGGCTGTTATCCCGCCCGAAGGATCGGCCATGCAGGTCGGAAACAGCCACAAGCCGAAGGGGGCTGCTGAGGTTTTGCAGGGTAACGGTATATGTTGCCGTCCGCACCGCAACCGCGCATATGATGATGGAGAGCAGTAGGCCAACAAAGGCTGCCGCAAGCAGAATACAAAGCATTTTCCAAAAACGTCGGGAATGTTTCATTGCAGGTAATTCTTGATATAATTCGCGATTTTTTCAAAATACGGCTCAGAGAATTGATCGTCATAACTGCCACCACCCAAACGATACAGTTCGGGGATAACACGAACTGCCTCCTCCGGTACTTCGCAGAACCGGATATATGGCAATTGCTGCAGCCATCGGTAGGTTTCTCTGACCTTATGATTGTAATTGGAAAGCGCAACGCAGGGAGTTCCTGTGATCGCACTGAATACCATCCCGTGAAGGCGGTCTGTGACCACAAGTGATGCACGCTTGAATTGCTCGATCTTTTGCCGGAAGACCTTCTCTCTGGATTCGATCGGCACAAATTCTTCTGCGGCGTACATGTCCATAAACTGTACGGTATCCGACAATGAGCCACACAATTCCTGAATCAAACGGATCTGCTCATCCGAAATACTCTTTTCCCAATCATTCCGAAAGCATAACAGGATACCATCACGCCTTTCCGCAGGAGAACAACAGTTCAGCGACATGACAATATCTGGCGTTAGAATAATGTTGTTATCAGGAAATAGCGCCTTCATATCCCGATAAGACTGTTCCTCCCTTGCCACGAGAAGCATTTTCTGATGTGCGGAATATACTCTTCTGGCGCGTTCCGCCTCCTGATGCCCCTTGTCTGTATCCGGAAAACACATGGTCTGCGGCATGGAAATGATCAAGGTATTCCGGCATTGGCGCATGATCTCTTCGCGATGCTTTTCATGCATAACCGTATTGCCAATGCTTCCGCCACCACGAAGAATAATGACATCATTCGGCTGGATCTGCCGCACGATTTCCTTTTTGTATCTTTCAAAAACAGGTTCGTATATATAGTGCTTTGCATATGACGGGAAATAGCGCTCATAGAAACGCTTTTCGGCAATGCCGATGGCAATATCCCCGATATTATTATGCCCCTGTTCAAGAAGGAACCAGAAATTGCTGCCACTGCCGCATCTGCGGATCTCATTTAACCATCTGCTTGCGTTCGTAAGGTCGTACTGCTTTTCGTTCAGAGCAGCAATTCTTTTTCTCTCGCAGTGTGAAGCGTAAGGCTCATATATGGCCGCATGAAGCAATTTGCTCCGGTCACACGTTCTCTTGATGATGTTTTTCAACATTTTCTATTACCAAATCCGGAAGCTGCAAATAACCCCAGTATCTTTTGTTCCAAGCAAGTCTTGTTCTCTCTTTTTTCTGTTGAACCATAAAAACAGCAGCATCGACAATGACATCCAAATGCTGTTCAGCTCCATAGTCATTTATCAAATATAGTGCGGGCTTTATTTTATATTTTCCGGGAGCCAATCCCAAAAGCTGCATCCGCACACAAATATTTCCTTCGTCAGCAGAAAAGGGCACTATGGTTGTGGCCATGGCTACCGGAGTATTATCTACTGCATTTAAAACCAAACGAAGCATCACATTTCGACAGGGCTGGAATACATTCACTCGAATCTCAAGCTTCATTTCATCTCCTGCATCATAAATTGCCCTTGCTTTATTAAAACGTAGCTCTGTCATTTTTATAATCGGCTCAAAAGGCACCCCAGTATGCTTCTTGTGATTCAAATCAACAATCTGTTGAAGCTCATATTCTGCCGTTTGCTCATACACCTCAATCGCCTTTTCCACATCGCCGTCGAAGATCAGCTTACCGTGGTCCAGCACGATACATCTTGTGCACAGCTGACGGATGGTGTTCATGTTGTGGCTGACGTACAGCACGGTACGGCCCTCGCTGTTGGCGACGTCGCCCATCTTGCCGAGGCACTTCTGCTGGAACTTCATATCGCCTACCGCCAGCACCTCGTCCATGACCATGATCTCGCTGTCCAGATGAGCCGCCACGGCAAAAGCTAGCTTCACATACATGCCGCTGGAGTACCGCTTCACCGGCGTGTCGATGAACTTTTCCATCTCCGCAAACTCCACGATCTGATCGAACTTCTTGCTGATCTCCGCCTTGGTCATGCCGAGGATCGCGCCGTTCATATAGACGTTCTCCCGTCCCGTCAGCTCCGGGTGGAAGCCCGTACCTACCTCCAGCATGGAGGCAATTCGGCCATTGTAGCTGATGGTGCCCTTTGTAGGTGCTGTGACGCGGGAGAGCAGCTTCAGCAGCGTAGACTTGCCTGCGCCGTTGTGACCGATAATGCCCAGCGCCTCGCCCTTGCGTACCTCAAAGGAGACATCGTCCAGCGCGAGGAACCGCTCGCCCATATGGGCAGCGGCGTCCGAACCGATCTTGCTGTTGGGATCCTCCTGACCCCGCAGCCGCGCCATCCAGCTTTGCAGGTCGCCCCGCAGCGTACCGCCGCCGATAGCGCCCAGCCGGTATTCCTTCGATACATGATCGATTTTGATTGCGATTTCGTCCATATTCTTCCTCAAACCGTATCCATAAAGGTCTTTTCCACTCTGCTGAACAGCACAATGCCAAGGAACAGGAAAACCAGCGTCGTGCCCCAGCCCAGCAGATAGTAGTTCCACTCCATCATGCCTGTTCCCAGATAACCGTAGCGGAACAGGTTGACGATAGGAGAGACCGGATTGCACATATACAGCGTGTGCCACTTCCCGCCGGGTGCAAAAGCCGTAAAGCGGAACATATCATAGGCGATCGGCGAACCGTACATCCACAGCTGCACGCCGAAGCCCACCAGCATGGCCAGATCACGGTACTTCGTGGTCAGCGCGGAGATGATAATGCCGCAGCCAAGGCTCAGCATGGCCAGCTGCAAGACGATCAGCGGAGTCATCAGCACCCACCAGTTCGGCTGTACCCCCTGTGCGGTGACCACATAGTAGACCAAGAAGATCAGCATGAAGCTGTACTGGATCGCCAGACTGATCAGCTCCGAGAGTACCGTGGAGATAGGCATGACCAGACGTGGGAAATAGACCTTTCCCATGGTGCCGCTGTTGGCCACGAAGGTGTTGGCCGTCTGGGTCAGGCAGTTGGAGAAATAGGTCCAGAGTATGGTGCCGGAAAGATAGAACAGGAACGGCGGCACACCCTCCGGCGCAAGCCCGGCGATATTGCCGAACACCAGCGTAAAGACCACCGTGGTCAGCAACGGCTGAATGATTGCCCACGCCGGACCGAGTACGGTCTGCTTGTACTTCGAGACGAAGTTGCGCTTGACAAACAGGAAGATCAGGTCCCGATAGGCGTATACTTCCTTCAGATGCAGGTCAAACCACCCTGTTTTGGGGCGAATGACCGTGGTAAAGCGTTGCTCTTCCATGAAATTCTCCTTCATCGGCAGCTCAGAACAGCATCTCCAGCTGCCGCATGATCTCCTTGTTGGCTGCGTCAAAATCCTGCCGCGCCAAGGCTTCCCGGCAGGATTGCCGCATCTCCGGGTGCGCCATCAGCGTCTGCACGCCGTCGGCAATGCTCACGGCGTCGGCATCGCAGAGGATGCCGTCATAACCGTCCTGAAGCTGCTCTTCGGCTGCGTTTCTGGTGGCGAGGATCGGCATTGCCAGGATCCGGGCCTCCATAACGGTCACGCAGTGTCCCTCAAACCGGCTGGGCTGCACATACATATCCGCCTGCCGGATATAGGGATAGGGATTGGCCTGCATCCCCAGCAGGGTGACATACTCCTCCAGATGGAGCCGATGAACCTGCGCTTTCAGCGCATTCTCCTCCGGCCCTCCGCCCACGATCCACCAGTGGAACGCGGTGCGACCCCGTTTGACCAGCTCCGCACAGGCGTCGATGGCCATGTCCATGCCCTTCGCCGGTGACAGGCGTCCGCAGGACACAATGTTGAACCGGTCCTTCGGGAAAACGATTTCCAGTGCCTCAAGGCTCTTCCACCGCACGCCCTCAATATCGATCAGGTTATTGACTGCAATGATCTTTCCGGCGTATCGCGGGCGATACGCCTTCAGCTTCTCTGCCAGCGCTTCCGAGACGGCAATGACTTTCTCCGCCCGCCGGTACCCCAGCTCGTCATGATATTCCCTCCGCATGGCGCCGTGATGATAGAACATCAGAAACTTGTCCGCAGAAATAGCACGCACGGCTGTTTCCGCCGCACGGTCGCTGTAAATGATTGCCGTGTCAAAGTGCTCACCGCTCAGCTGCTGCTTCACATAGGCGGCATAGCGCCGTGCCTCGGGCCCCCGCAGCGCAAGGCAGAGCAGCCGCCAGATCAGGCGGCGCAGCGTTGCCGCATGCTGCGGCTCCTCCATCAGGTTATACATCCGCTTATGGGCATATGCCTCCGGAAAGGACACAGGATGCTGGCGGTCGGAGACGATCAGGCGGCATTGGGGCGTGATCCGCCCTGCCAGTTCCTGTGAGTACCGCAGGATCAGACAGGTCACCTCGTACCGGTCATAGTCCAGCCGGTTCAGCAGGTTCACCAGCGCCGTCTCGATCCCGCCGATCCACAGCGCCTCGGTAATAAAAATCAGTTTCTTTTTCAAATCTCAAACTCGCTCTTCTCCGGTAATATCTCCACAAACGCACCACGCAGCCGCGCCGACAGTGCTTCAAAATCCACCGGCTTTTCCGGGTCATTGATGCAGAGCATATCGTGGCTCTGTGTGTGAATGATGCGGCACAGCTCGTCCATAGTACTTTCGTCCGCACAGGACACCACGTTGTCCGTATTGAACGGCGCGAACTGACCGCTGGCGATCTGCCACCACAGGCACACCCACTGGTTCACATCGTCCGCGCTGCGGAACCGGTGGCTCGTGGTACGGCGCAGCAGCTCCGGCTCCGCGTTCCATACCGCTTCAAAGGTGCTCTTTCGGTACGCCGCCGGGGCATGCAGGTTCTTGAAGCCGGTAAAATAGTCAGGAAACAGCTTCTCTACCGCTTTTGTGCGGATATTGTCCTGCCAGCGGTAGGTCCGGTTCGCGTACTTTCCACCAAACTGCTTTACCTGCGTCCGTTTATCAAAGTGGGCGTTGATAACACCCAGATCGTTCACCGCAGCATGCTGCCAGATGCCGATCTCACCCACCAGCTCAATGGGGTACTCGCCGCCATAGGTGCAGGGCAGGCCATCCCGGAAGAAGGCCGTTTCCGGCATAGGGCGCAGCAGAAACATATCATCATTAAAGTACACAAAGTGTTCCGCAAGACCGGGTATCCGGTGCATATTCATCTCAATGGCATGGGAGCTAAAGGTCGGCAGCACTTCCGAGGGAAGAAAATCCGTGTGCTTCACATGGTGCAGCTTCGGATGATCCAGATCCAGAAACGCCGGAACATGTCCGCAGGTGACGAAGTGGATCTTCCGCACCCACGGAGTAAACTTCTCCACCGCCCGGAACCAGTAGGGCATCAGGCCCCAGTCACGGAACCGGTTGGCGGAGTTGCTGTCATCCAGCGTTCGGCCCTGATATTTTGCTTTTTCCGCCTGCCAGACCGGATCGTTTCCGTCCACCCACAGAACGACAAAATCAATGTCCATACATACTCCTCAGGTAATTTTTTTGCCAACAACAGGGATCTTGCGGATCAACCATGTAAGCACGAGGCTGATCAAATAGATACTCAGCGTGCGCAATACCGGCAGAGAGCCACAGAAAGGAAACAGCTCATTGATCAACGCATGGATACAGTACACGCCAAAACTCATTTCGGTCAAAAAAGCGAGGCAATTGATCGTTTGTGCTGAAAAACGTACCGTAGACACCCGCTTCACAAACAGCAGATACAGCGCTGCGGAATAGGCGATCACGTTGGGCTTCATGTACTGCTTCACAAAATCCTCGCCCCAGATATCGTGGGAGATCAATCCTTCCGCGATCACAGTGCCTACCAAGGTCACGATGCCCAGCAGGTAAATGCCCAGCTCCAGCTTTTTGGACATGCGATCCTTTGTATGCCATAAGAAGTAGCCCAGCATATAGTACCCAACATAGCCTGTTGCCATATTGAGCAGGAAGCGCTGTGCAAAGCTCTGAATGATCGGACCGATTTTCGGCAGATAGATCAGATATTCAAACGTGATATTCAGCAGGGCAAACAGGATCAAAAAGTATCCAAGCAGCTGGTCATCCGCCGCGATCTTTCTCAGAAACGGCGTCAGCAGATAGAGACCGATCAAAACGAACAGATACCAGAAATGATACGGCCCTTCCAGAAACTGTGACAATATCCCGAAGATGTTCAATCCGTCGTAGGTGGCGGAAACTATATAGTACACGGTATATACTATCGACCAGAACAGAAATGCGATCACGATCCGTGGCACATATTTTGTCAGGAGCTTCTTCAGGCTGACATCCCGGCAGGGATCCAGAAAGAAGCGTCCGGAAATCATGAACAGTACCGGAACGCACCAGACGATCATGACATGGACCGATATCGGGAATGTCGCCGTATGGATCGTAAGGCCGCCCGCGCTATGTATGGCGATTACTGCCAATATAGCCAGCAGCCGCAGAATATCCAGTTCCGGTTGACGTTTCATCTCAGACGTTTTCCTTTCTCGACTTTCCCACCAAATAAGGGCAAAAACGGTTTATGACGACGATCAAGACAGCTTCAACTATAGCGATCAAAAGCAGCATCCCACCGACCCAGAGCACACTGGAGTTCCCCGGGACGGTATACAGCACCAGCTGATGTGTACCCATGATCGTCAGAGAATTTTCACCGATCTTGCCCAACCACGTCCAATGGAGCCATCGTGCGATCCCCATGACGAAATAGAGACCACAAATACCGCTGATAAGGAACAAAATTGGGCTATTGAGTGTTCCGCTGAAAAAACTGTTGTTCAGGGAAAGCTAAAAACAGGCTGCCGCTGCGGCGGCTGTTATCAGAAATGCACAGAGAACTTTCCACCACTTCACATCAAGCAAATGCTTTTTCAGCAGATTCCCGGCCAGCATAAACACAAAGCCAAGCACACCGCGAAACAGAAGTGTCCATCCATGTCCGGATGGGATATGCGGCAATGCAACCAGCGCAAGCACCGCAGCCACGCCCCACGGGAGTTTGTTCGGATACCGGATATACAGATAGAAGATCAGGCACGCCAGAAACATGGCAGGAAGGAACCAGTCCGCGCCGACATTGCAGCGCATCGTCACCATCTGATAGATACCGTCCAGCAGGGCAACGGAATGTAAAATAAAGTGTTTATACAGTATGGCCAACACTTCAAAGAAGAGATAGGGTACCAGCAAGGTTTTGGCTTTATGCAGAATGTAGGTCGTCCAAGGACGGGCTCGCCACTTCTCAAGATCCGTCAGCATACCGGAAAGCACGAAAAATGCCGGCATATGAAAGGAATTGAAGAACTCCCGTGCCAATATATACGGGATCACCTTGTACTCAGGGTCGGCGTAGTTCAGAACGTGCCCCAGTACGACCAGAAAGATCAGAATGGCGCGGGTGGTGTCGATATATGCAGTTCGTGTTTTCATCGCCGTTGCTTCCCTGTCTTGTATTTTTGATATAATGTGCTGCTTTTTACCGCAACTGCGATCCGATGGCGCAGTTGGGTCTTTTTGTTTTTCAGAAAAATCGCCACGGATGACTGCTGCGGGTATCTCTCCCCATAGCAGCCGGTCGTATGTCTTGCAAGCACCATTTTGATCTCTCTCAAGGATGCATAATACATCTTTTGCCAAAGCAGCATTTGATAGAGCTCTCCGCAGAGGGAATCAGCTATCCCCAAGCCTTGGAGCTGTTCATCAAAGGGCTGCATATAAGCCGCCAGATCAGGGATTCGTGACAGTCGACGGTAAGCGCCTTTCTCATCCTCCGATTGGCGGTAATGGTAGATGGCCTCCGGCAGACAATAGATGCTCTGGCAGAACGGCAGCAGCTCCAGCACAAACAGGAAGTCCTCCATCAGGATCATGTCCTCGTGGAATCGGACGTTGTGCTTCATTATTAAATCGCGGCGATATAGCTTATTCCAGACCGGAGTCAGCGCATTGCAGCGATAGAACTCCTGGAACCGGGCTTTTAACTGCTCCAGAGATAGGCCCCCCTCACAGGGCGGCACAAGCTCCTCACGGCGGTACATACAACCACGATGATAGTAGTCAAAGCTCATACCGAACAACAGCATATCCGGATGCTGGTGGATTGCGATCTCCACAGCCCGAACAAGAGAACCGGCATCCACCGTGTCATCCGCATCCACAAACCAGAGGTAATCGCCCTGCGCTTCCCGTATCCCACAGTTACGGGCGGCGGACACACCGGCATTCTCCTGATGGATGCAACGGATCGCCGGATCGTAAGCACAGAGACTGTCACACAATTCGGCAGTTCCGTCTGTGGAGCCGTCATCGATCAAGAGGATCTCATAGTCAATTAGGCCGGAGGCACAAACACTTTTCACGGTGGCCTCCAATGTCTCGGCACAGTTGTAGCAGGGAATGATCACGCTGAAAGTCATTCGTCCTTGACCTCCCAGCAAAAGCGGTAGTTTAGATAATTATCTGATTCAACGGTAATGTTTTGGTCCAGCGTCAACTGATGGTAGTAAATTCCTGCCAACAACGCGACAAAAATGAGCGCCGCGGTTCGCTGTCTGTGAGTAAGTGCCAAATGCTGGATCTGACGGCGTCCCCGCAAAGGTTCATCCGTCTCCGGATAAAACATCATAGGAAGATACAGGATCAAAAACTGGAAATAATAATCCGCCAGACGCGAAAACACGTTATCAAAACCGGAAAACATCTGGATAAGCGCAGCAATGAACACAAGATTGAACAGCTTGGAGAAATTCTTTCCGGAGAAGCCGCGCAGGATCACACCCACGATAAGCAAAGCCACGATCATCAGGAACCGTCCGCCGACATGCTCGTTGACCATGAAGTCCGTTTCTTCATAGTAGAAGCCGCTGATGAAAATAACGATCCGGTTGCGGAAAAGGAATACCAGACCCGCGCTGGCCGCATAGGCGATCAGCTTCTGGATGCTCAAGCGGCTCTTTGCCAGCCAGTAGGCCGGTAAAAAGACCAATGCCGGAGTATGAACGCAGCCCGCCAGCAGCGTCCAGAACAGGAAACGCCTCGGCTTCTCCTCCATGATACCCGTAAAGGCAAGCATGACCAAAGCCATCGCCAGCGCCTGCTTGATGGCACTGAACCCGAAAACATAAAAGCCAAAGCAATTCCACAGCAAATAGCTCAGCCACGGTGCGGGTGAGCAGCGATAGATGATAACGGCAACAGCAAGCTCCGTCACAATGGCGATGAAGATCAGGAATACCTGAAAATCGCCATTTGTCAGCGTAGAGAATAGCTTTTGCAGCCAATAGAATCCAAAGTTACGCCCCTCATTTAATACATCTTCACTGAACCACCCGGATTCCGTGATCGTGTAGTAGCCCCATGCGTATTTCCGAAGGTCGCCAGTCAGGTACATATACCGCCAGCCGCAGAGGAACGTATGCAGCACCGCCATGAGCGCAATATATACTTTTTTTCGCTTTCCATGCTGGGGAAGCAAAATGCCTCCGCCCAACACTGCTGCGACCATATAGTAATAGACCTTAATGCCCATGCCTGCTCTCCAGCTTTTTCAAATATTCCTGCTTCAAAAACGTCTCCGTTGCCCGAACCAGCTTTTCACAACTGAAATCCTTGCCGCGCAGCTCTGCCTGCTCCCGGTAATGCGTCAGCAGCTGCGGATCGGTCAGCATGCGTTTCATTGCTTCATGCAGTCCATCTTCTCCATCGGCCGAGATCAATCCGTATTGACTGTCGCCGAGTATCTCACGCATACCGGTGCAGTCTGTCGTGACAACCGGTATACCCAAAATGAGACTTTCGATGGCCGTAGTGCTGAAGCCTTCATAGCGAGAGGAGCAAACATAAAACGCTGCACTTTTCAATAGTGGATACGGATTGTTCTGAAAACCACACAATGTCACCGAGTCACGCAGCGTGTTTTCTTCTATGAAAGCTTCCAGCTGTCCCCGATCCGGACCTTCGCCAAGTATCTTCAACTGATAGTGCAGCCCATCGTCCACAAGTCTTTTATGTACGCGCAGCAATATGTCAAACCCCTTCTGTGCGGTCAGACGGCCAATGGCTATAACGGTTGGTTCCGACTCCTTGCAGACGCTCGCAGATGCCTTTCGGAGTATCTCCGCATCGTCATAGCAATTATATATGGTCTTCGTCTCGATCGACGGGCCATACATTTTTTCAAAGCTTTTCCGTACATCATCCGATACGCAGACTACTTTGTCATATGTTTTATAATACTTTTCCGTATCGCGGATAAATCGATCGACCTGCGCAGCCTTTTTTGCCAGATCGCAATGTACCCACGCCAGCTTTAACGCCTGTTTATTGGTGGAACCGGCCATGATCTTGGTGGCGCCGCACTCCAGATAAGCCACCTCAATATCATACGCATCCCGGATATGCAGCGGATAGGTCAGGCCAAGGGCTGCCTCGATCCGCATGCGCCGGTCGTTCCAGCGGGACGCCTTGGGGTAGCAGTACCGGTATCGGATCCCCTGCGCAAGATACTTTCCGGCATCCTCCGGATAAAGCGTCTGCACCGTGATGGCAAACTGGGTCTGATCCATGGCGTTCACCAAATTGCACAGCACCTTTTCCGCACCGCCGCCGGAAAGGGACTCGATAAAAAAGAGAATATTGATCATTTCATGCTGCTCCCGCTGTAAATCCTGTAAATCTTCTGCATCGCCGATTCCGTATCGAAGCCCGACCGCCGCATTTCTGCCGCGTACTTTTCCGGCACAGTTCTGGCGGCGGTGCAGATGGCATCCACCCAACGTTCCGGCGCGTCCAATGGCAGTGGCTGGAGCAGGTCTGTCAGAAACACGTCCTTTGGCACCTGATCGGATATCACACAGGGCAGCCCGTCGGACTGTGCCTCAATGATGGAAAGCGGCATGCCTTCGTAGAGCGACGGGAAAGCAAACACATCCATCGCATTCAAATAATCCGGCACATTACGCACATTTCCTGTCATACGGACATGATATTCCAAGTGCAGTTCATGAATCCTCTGTTCCAGCATTGGGCGGTCCTCACCTTCACCCAGCAGCAGAAGATAGGCTTCCGGGCGTTTTTTGAGAATATCCGGCATCAATTCGAGTAAAAACCGCTGATTTTTCACTCCAGCAAGGTGCCCGGCATGTCCAATGATGAACTTGTCATCCAAGCCCAGTTCCTTTCGGAACGCATCCCGTTTCTGCGTGTCAAACGCAAAACGCTGTGTATCGATGCCATTAAGGATCAGCTTTCCTCTTTTCCGGAATGCCCTTTTCCCATAAAGTCGCTCACCCGCCTTAACGCCGCAGGCGACATAGCTTGTGGCACAGGTAAGGATCAGAAACCGCATGGCAGTCTCATACAGCCGTACCTTCACACCGCACTTTTCCATCAGCGAGGAATGTGCGTGGGAAATCCGCACCGGCACGCCGTACAGCTTGCCCGCAAGCATGGCCCAGCCGACATTGAACATGGTGTGGGCATGTATGACATCGTAGTGATATGTCCGGATGAGATTCTTCAGATTTTTCAGATACGCGGCGAAGCTTTCCGATGGCTGGGGGATATGAAAGATCTTGCAGCCACAGGCTTCAAGCTCCGGCTCATAGGCGCCGATTTCATCGCCAAACACAACGTAATGTATCTCATATTTACTTCTGTCGGCGTGAAGCCCGATATCCGCCGCGACCTTCTCCGCACCGCCTATTGTCAGTTTGGAGGGCAAAATCAAAATCTTTCGTTTATTCATCCTGTTTTTGTGGCTAGGCTCTGTGCGCCACGATCCTATCGATCATTCGAGTCCACCCCAGCTGCACCGGAAGGGCGATCACCCTGCATTTCCACCCCAGAGGCTTGACCTTTTCTTCCCGGCACCGCCTGCATATCTCTCCAATTTCATGACGGCGCCGCTCTTCTGAATAACCAAATTTCGGCAGCTCCTTGCAGCAGGTATAGACGCTGCGATAAGTCATCCATGCCAACGCGGCTTCGTAATGCTTTGCAGCCGCCAGTCCATGAGGCACAGAACGATATGCCCGATACATACGCCGGTTGACTTCCATCAGTTGTTCTGTCAGATAACTGCGCGGTTTTCGGGAAAGAGAGTCTTTATCTGTTGTATCTATCAAATACAGCACATCATCCACCGAAGCTATGCTATGGACGTGCATAGCGTATTCAAAGAGAAAATTCTGATCCTCCCCAATGGCAAGGTCCTCACAGAAACGCATTTTATTCTTTCGAATAAGCTCTGTCCGAAAGCATTTTGACACCATAGAGCTGAACAGATACTGCTGCATCGCATCTGCGATCCTTCGTGCGATATTTGCCTCTTCTGTTTCACAGTAAGCGCCTGTAATCCATGTCCGCTTCTCTGTTCCGGCGCTCGCGGCTCCGAACATCAGAAGATCGGTGGGATGCTTCGCAAGCTCCCGGTCGATCACAGTGAAATAGTCATCCGACACATAATCATCACTGTCCACAAAAAGGATGTATTCTCCCTCGGCCTGCTCCAACCCCAGATTCCGTGCCGAGGACACGCCGCCATTCTCTTTTTGAAAATACCTGATCTGCGAGTAACGCGTGGCATAGTCCTGACATATGGCATCGCTTCCGTCTGTGGAACCATCATTGACTAAAATCAACTCATACCTGTCAAAAGGCTGGTTCACAAGGCTTTCAATACAGCGGCGCAGTGTCTTTTCTGCGTTATAGATCGGGACAATTACAGAGTACCGTTTCTCCATCTATGCACGACTCCTTAAATGGTTCATTACTCTCAGCAGTAATAGCCATGGCAAATATAGCTTCTCTTTTGCACAAAAAAAGAAAAATTTCCAATGAATAGAAAACTCACACAGGGGCATCTTTTCCAACGGCGCTCCATAATGTTTAGATTCCCGAATCCGCCGCAGCTCTGCCATACAGCTTTTTTGACTCTTTCCATTATCCTCTACCAAGCGTAGGCCAAAATTGATTATGCTCAAAGAGCAGCGATTTTCCAGCGCTTCACTGTACTCCTGCGGGAGTCCCTTCCGGTCAATAAACCGCTGCATTCTTCGTTGGAGTTCGGCGTATCGTTCCGGCAGATCGGGTGGATATTTATGTGTCAGAGACCTGCTGTTCTCCTTTTGATAGTGACACATCGGTTTTGCAATATACGCGATCGTATTCGCTTTGTAGAATACAGGGATATTAAATAGCAGATCTTCTGATCCTATTACCCATGTATTCTCAAACAGCTCTCCTGTCAGCAATTCCCTGCGATAAAGCTTGCCCCACACAGTAACGATACTATCAACTTTTTGCGGACAGGCAAGCTCTTTTCCTATCGGGCCAAACAAACGTCTCAAAATGTCTTTTGCCTGTTCCGCACGCCAGACTTCGTCTTTTCCGTCAAATAGCTCCATAGGATAGCTGCCCTTCGGATATTCCCGTGCATACGACCACATAACAATATCTGCCGCGCTCATTTCCGCAAACCGGATCGCACTCTCGCAGGTATCTTTGTCGATCCAATCATCGCTGTCCACAAACATCACATAACTGCCGCTGGCAGCAGAGATGCCTGCATTTCTTGCCGCTGAAAGTCCCTGATTATTCTGTGTTATGACCTTCACACGACCGTCCTCCGCCGCGTAGCTTTTCAACATTTCCGGAGAATTGTCAGTGCTCCCGTCGTTCACAAAAATGATTTCCAACGCTGAATAGGTCTGGCCCATGATCGTGTCTGCGCATTTTGCCAAATACCTTTCCGTGTTGTATACAGGAACGATTATGCTAATTACATCTTTCATAAAAGCGGCACCGCCTTTTACCTCATAGCGCCATCACGCGGCATACTACTTGTTCCACTTCTCGGATATCGTACATCTTTACGGCATGTAAGCCATTTTGGGTCATAGTCTGGCGTAACTGTATATTCTGGTAATACCGTTCAAGTCCTTCCGCAAAACCACTTACATCATCAAATTCATAGGAAAAACCAGTTATGCCGTTTTTGACATAATCTGGAATTCCCCCGACGTTTGAGGTAAGCAACGGCAACCCGCTCGCCATCGCTTCTAATGCAGCTATTCCCAGCCCTTCCCGCATTGACGGGTGTGCGTACAGATCCGCACAGTGAAGAATTTCGATAACATCCCGGCGGTAGCCAAAAAACAGCACGCGATCCTGTAAGCCTAGTTGCCTAGCCAAAGATTGCAACTTCTTCAATAACTCGCCACGCCCACAAATGCCATAATAAATATTCTTTACCTCTATTTGACCTAACGCACGAATCAGAACCTCATGGTTCTTTCGGTGCTGCAGTTCCCCCACAGATACCACGAAAAATGCGTCATCCGGAATACCAAGCTCCGCACGCTTCTGTGCTCTGTCCACCGAGCAGATAGCAAACTTCCTGGTATCCAGCCCAATTCCATTGATCTTCTCCACCCTGCCGGCGTGGAAGGTCTTGGCCCGCTGGTAATCCTCCTCATTGATTGTGACGATCATATCGCACAGGCGGGAGCAGTATTTCTCCACCGGATAATACAGCAGCCAGTTCTGGAGTGGCGCACCCTTGTAAAAGTGGAACCCGTGCACCATGTAGACTACCTTCGTGCCCCTCTTGCGGGCACCACGCGCCGCGAGACGAGTCATGACGCCCATCACTGGCTCGTTCGTCCAGATCACGTCCCAGCGGCTGCCGTCAATGATCTTCTTCAGGTCGCCATAGCCCTTGCGGTTCTCTGCTGAAAAGGGGCTGCGTACCAGACGCACAACATGGATCGGCGCAATGCCGTCCAGCGCCTGATGCAGATCCTCCAGCCGCCCGCCGACATCCGAACAGGCCAACTCCACGGAGAATCCGTGCTGGGACAGATACTTCACATGGGGCACCAGAAACTGAATGGCCATCAGGTCGGTGCAGGTCAACAGAAGCCGCTTCATGCCAGAACCTCCAGTATCTGCGCAGCAATGCCCGCCGCGTCCAGTCTGAACTGGGAACGCAGGTACTTCTGGTCGCCCACCAGCGCGCAATAGGTGTCATGTATGCCCACACGCAGCAGTCTCCCGTGCACCGGAAGCTCCGCCATCACCTCTGCCACCGCGCTGCCGAAGCCGCCTGCGAGGTTGTGCTCCTCCACCGTAACGACAAGGTCGAAATCAGCGGCACAACGCGCGATGACATCCCTGTCAATGGGCTTCACCGTAGGGAAGGTGTAGACGGCAGGATGGATCCCACGTTCCGCGAGGATCGTCTCCGCGCCTGCGACCTCCTCAACAATCGCGCCGGTAGAAAAGATCGCCACGCGCTGTCCATCATGGAGCTGAATGGCCTTTCCGATCTGGAAATCCTCGATCCGGTCGTGGATGCGCATTTCACCGCCCCGACCCAGCCGCAGGTAACAGGTGCCGGGCCATGCGGCAATGGCTTTCGTTGCCGCCTCCGCTTCCGCGGGATCGCCGGGACACAGCACCGCGACACCGGGCAGCGCCCGCATCACGGCAATGTCCTCCGTCGCCTGATGGCTCATACCCAGCGCGCCGTAGACGAAACCGCCGCCGATACAGACGATCTTCACATTGGCGTTATGGTAGGCGCAGTCGTTGCGGATCTGCTCCAGGCAGCGGAGCGTCGGGAAGTTGCCGATGGAATAGGTAAAGACCGTTTTCCCCGCCAGCGCCATGCCTGCGGCGGCGGCGGTCATATTCTGCTCCGCGATACCTGCGTTGACGAACTGATCCGGCAGCTGCTCCCAGAAGGGCTTCAGCACGCCGAAGCCCAAATCTCCAGTCATGAGTTCGATATTCGGATCTTCTTTCGCAAGCGCCAGCAGCGTGCGAACAAAGGTGTCTCTCATTGGGCTGTCTCCTTTTGCCGCGCTTTCAGCAATCTGCTGCACGGCTTCTGAATGAGTTGTGCGAGTTTATGAACCAAATATGCGTAGATCAGGATCAAGCCTGTCACGACAACAAAGCTGAGCGGGAATGTAAGGAAGTTTAATCTAGTAATAATCAGTGCTTGCCCCAAATAAATCTCAAGGGATATCCCTGCAATAAACGTGACGATTCCTTGAATCGCATTGCCCGCCTTTGCAAAGATGCCGCCTTTTTCTAACTTAATAAATATTGTGCCTGTACTATATATGAGCAGCACCTGAATCATCGGCAGTATACACTGAAATTGGCTGATATCATCGAATTTCCCAAGAGATTTTTTTCCTACGAAATACAATACCAGCCCTGCAATAAACACAGTAATATCTAGTGAAGTGATCCGCTCGTTGATCCTGTCATATCTTTCGCGCAGAACCGCACCCAGCAGCATAGACGCCATGAATTGGAACCGGCACCATTTCTCGCTGACGTCGTCAATATGGTAGTAAGATTTATCGCATGCAAAAATGTAGGCCACCAAATACACCAGGAACGCTGCCAGCAGGAACCAGAGCGTATCGATCTTTATCCGCTTCTGTATCGCCCGGACCGCATAGAACACAAGATACAGAAGCATGATGGATGTAATGAAGTGATACCACGTTGGGTAAAAGAGGCAGTGCACATATGCCATAATGCCGTCCGCGCCCCAGAAGCCTGTGAGCAGATTTATCGCAGCGACGATCCACAGGGCCGGATAGATGCGAATGATACGCTTGGCATACCATCTGGGAAATGACTCTTGAATGTTGTACAGGCAAAAGCCTGACAGGAAGAAATAGATGCAGTTTCCGAAATGACCTCCGAACGCCATAGCGGAAATGGGCCAGATATCCGCATAGTGAGAGTTGGTGATCATCACGGCCGCGATCGCACGCAGCCAGTAAACGAACTGGAACACAGCTTATCTCCTTACTGTTTCTTGATGTAGGTCGGGTGCCATCCGGCGGAGGTGGTGTGGTCGCGGCCGATATCCGCGTCAGGTTCCGGCCGGGCGGGGTCCGCGATACCGTCGGGCGTATAGGGATCGGTCACGCCTGCGGGCTTTGCCGCATGCAGCTCCGTTACCGCGCCGTCGTACTCCCAGCCGTCATGGGGGAAGCGGTAGTGCCAGAGGATGTCGTTCTCCATGAAGGAAACGCCCTTGCCCTTGACCGTGTTGGCAATGACCACGGTGGGCCTGTGACCGGCATTGTGCGTATCCGTCAGCGCGGATCGCAGAGCGTCATGGTCGTGGCCGTCCAGTTCAATGACATGCCAGCCGAAGGCGCGCCATTTCGCCCCCAGATCCTCCAACTCCAGCGTCTTTTCACAGGTGTCCAGACTCTGCATATGGTTGTGGTCGATGATGGCCACCAGATTCTCCAGCCGGTAGTGGTTGGCAAACAGTGCCGCCTCCCACACCGAGCCTTCATCACATTCGCCGTCACCGAGAACGGCAAATACCCGGTAGGGTCTCCCGTCCTGCTTTGCGGCCAGCGCCATGCCTGCCGCCGCGGAAAGGCCGTGGCCCAGTGATCCGGTGGAAAGCTCCACGCCCACCAGCTGATGGGACACATGGCCCGACAGGCGGCTGCCGTTGGCATAGTGGGTCTTGAGCTCCTCCGTGTCGAAGAAGCCGCTTTCCGCCAGCGCGGCATAGACCGCCGCTCCGGCATGGCCCTTGCTCATGATGAAACGGTCCCGGCCTTCCCAATCCGGCCTTTGCGGATCATAGCGCAGAACGTCCGCATACAGCACGGCGATGATATCCGCCACAGACAGGATCGCACCGATATGGCTTCCGCCGGACAGGTGCGTCATTTCAATGCCGTGGCGGCGGAGCAGCCACGCAAGCGCTTCACTTGTTCTTTTCATCTCGACACCTCGTCCAGTTCGTGCAATTCTTCCGCGTTCAGCGTCCAACCCATGGCCTCCGCATTGGCGCGGAGCTGCACGGGACGCTTCACGCCCGCAAGAACCACCGACTCCGGCAGCGTATCCAGCAGCCAGCGGATGGCACAGGCCGCAGGAGACACCCCGTGGCTGGCGGCAATGTCCTTCAGCCCCTCTACGATGCGCAGGTTCTGCGCCAGCTTTTCGCCGTGGAAATTGACATAGATCTCTCGGCTACGGCGGTCATCCGCGCCGAAGTGGATGTTATCCTCCGTATACTTTCCGGTCAGGATCCCCTGACCGAGACTGCCCCACGTCATCGGCGTTACATGGAGCCGCTCCTGCGCCGTGCGCAGCGCCGCTTCATTTCCGCGGCAGGCAAGGGACAGCTCCTCCTGACAGCAGGCAAATTTTCCCGCGTAGGGCAGGAGCTCCTCCAGTGCCTCACCGTGGATGTTGGACAGGCCGTAATAGCGGATCTTTCCGGCAGCCTTCAGTTCGTCCAGCTTGCCCACCACATCCGCAATGGGCGTTCTGCCGTCGCGGTAGTGGATCACATAGACGTCGATATAATCGGTATTCAGCCGCCGGAGACTGCCCTCCAGCGCCTGCTGGATATAATCCGGTGAATTGTCGTAAAACGTCTCGCCGCTGCCGGCCCGCACACCGAACTTGGACTCGATGACCACCTCATGGCGGCGGCTTCCCAAGCCCTTGGCGAGCGTCCGCTCTGATTGGCCGAGGCCGTAGGTATCGGCGGTATCAAAGAAATTCACGCCGCAGGCAAGGGCTTCGTGCACCGCGTCCAGCAGCTCACTTTCCTGCACGCTGCCCCAGCCGTAGCCGCCCATGGGGCAGCCGCCCATGCAGAAGCGCGACACGCGCAGATCGGTATTTTGCAGTGTTATGTATTCCATCACTTTTTATCCTTGCTTAGTCCCCGCATCACACGTCCCGCCTTCCGCAGAACAGCCCAAACGGTCTTTCCGAACAGATAGATATCCGTCCCGAAGGAGACCTCTCTGGCGTAGCGGATGCGCAGCCGGTTCTTCTTCTGCAGCACATACTTCTCGTACATCTCGTCCGCGTTCTCGGCCCCTACGATCTCGTCCAGATCGATAAATTCGATGGAGCTGAAATCGGTGATACCCGGACGCACCTCAAGGATCAGCTTCTCCTCTCCCTGATAGGCCTCCGTATATTGCAGCAGTTCCGGACGCGGCCCGATGAAGCTCATGGTGCCAAGCAAAACGTTGTACACCTGAGGAATTTCGTCAAGCTTCAGCTTGCGCAGTATCCTTCCCATTTTCGTAATGCGCGGATCGTTCAGCGCGGTAGTGCCGCCGTATTTATCCGCGTCCCGGTACATGGTGCGCAGCTTGATGATATGAAAGGGCTTCCCGTGATAGCCGCCCCGCAGCGGCGTGTAAAAAACAGGAAAGCCATCCTCCAGCACAAGAAATATCCCGACGATCAGAATAACAGGCGTGACGATCACAGTGCCGATCAGCGCGAGGACAATGTCCAGCATACGCTTGACCACCCTGCTGTAAACGCCCCGATAGCCCGCTTTATCCGCCTTTTGTGTTATCGGGGCGGCGTTCTCAGTTCTCACAAATGTGTTCTCCGTATTTCATCTCCCGCAGACGGCGCAGCGCGCTCTGTCCGCGGGTCGTTTGTTGCAAATCATGACAGTTTTCCAATTTTTTATTATACCTCGCAAAGCCTTCTCGCGCAATGGTTTTCTCTACAAAAACATACGATTATGACCATCAGTATCGTACAGTTTCTTGCATAAGGACGCCCCGCCGCCACACCTGTTCTGATTTTCCACCTTCTTCCCTTTGTAAAAATTTCCAAATTTTATCGTCGCATGTGACAAAATTCCACTATCCTATTGACATTTCGCCATGTCTTTGCTATTTTATCCATCGGAAATGTTCCTGGTACAAGTGTCAGGGACATTTCATGATCGCCGACAGTATGCCGACGATTTTTTCATTCCGGTTTTGTATACAAATGATATACAAACCATGTAAAGGAGAAAGCCTATGGTATTGAGAGACAAGATCTACAACACGATCAAAGAACGTATCACCAGCGGAAAGTACGCGCCGGGACAGCCTCTGGACGAAAAGCAGATCATAGAAGAGCTGTGTACCAGTCGAACACCATTCCGCGAAGCGATCAACGCTTTGAACGAAGAAGAGCTTGTCGATGTATACCCGTATCGCGGCATTTTCGTCCGCGATCTCTCCGTCAAGGATATCTCCGATGGCTTTGACATCCGTCTGCTGCTGGAGCCGAAGGTTCTGGAGCTGGCCAGCTACCGGATTCCCGCAGCCAAGATCGATGAGATGATCGAGCGCATCCAGCGCGTCGATAAGACCGATTACGCCGCCATGCTCCGCGAGGACGACTATTTTCACGAGACGCTGATCGACTATATCGACAACCATCAGCTGAGCCGGATCATGAAGAATCTCTATGCCTATAACCTGTTTCAGGCTGTGTTCTATGACAACCTCGACAGCGAGCTTGTCAGCGGCGAGCGTCTGACCGGCGCTGTCTGTTCTCTGGAGGAACACCTTGCGATACTGGAAAGCCTGCGGCAGCGCAATACCGCGGAGGCCGTGGAGGGCATGCGCCATCACATCGAGCAGACCCGCAGACGCGCCCTGCAGTAATACTATATAATAATATAGTGATAGCCCCGTGTGTGAGCTCCGGAAATGCCGGAGTGCACACACGGGGCCTGTTTCATCTATATATCGGCACTATACCTTTTTCTGATAGCCGCAGTCGCAGTACGGGCCGCCGGAGGCGAGGGTATACTGCCGCGCAAAGTTCGCCGCGCCGCCTGCCTCGGCCATGGTGTAGTCCAGACGGCACATGGCAGGCGTCAGGTCGTACAGGCCCAGCTCCTGCATCAGCGTGCAGATGCCGCATTTGCTGAAATGGGCTTCGTAGCCGCTGCCGTCAGGATACGGGAGGAAGTCCATGTTCCACGAATAGGGGTTGCGGTCTGCAGCCCTCAAGCGGGCGGTGGCCTCCATTCCCCGAATGTCCTTGGCACTGAACTTTGCCTTTCCGCTCTTGCGGCAGAACCACCGCATCGGCCCCGTCATCATGGCCTTGGCGTAATACGCCGTCAGCTGTTCCACGCCGGGCCGCTGCGGCATGGAGAGGACGAATGCGCACAGCATCGCGCAGTTGACAATGTTCATCTTAAAACGGTCAGCCTTTTCAAACTCCGGCAGACCGGCGATGATCTCCCGGTATTTGGGCTTGGCCTGCTTCGTGATCGCCCCGGCCACCTCCGGTGCGTAATCCAGCACAGCCGTCAGCTGCGTCTGAAAGGATCCGGAAAACAGCACCCACATGCCCATGGGCATCCCCATATACTTCATGACAGCTCCTCCTCACCGCGCTCCACCTTCACACATTCCGTATAGGTCAGCGGAAACGACGCCTTCAATACCTCGCTCTTTCGCACCGTCCAGCCGTTTTCCCGCAGGAAGGCGAGATACGCCTCGCCGGACCACTTGCTGTGCAGCGGAAAGCCCGCCAGCTTCATGACGAACGCCTTGACCCTGCCGTACAGCGAGTTCCCCGTGTGGGTAAAGGTCGGCGCGATCAGCATGCCGTCGTCCTTCAGCACCCGCCGGATCTCCCGCAGCGCTTTTTCCGGCTCCGGTATGATGTGCAGGGCGTTGGACACGATCACCACATCAAAGGAGCGTCCGGCGTAGGGCAGCTGGAACATATCCTGTACAGAAAAATGCAGCTTCGCGGAATGATTGCCCCGCCCGGCCTCACGGATCATCTCCGGCGAGGCGTCGGTGGCCTCCACCGCAGCCGCCGCGCTGACGATCTGCTTGGCGATCAGCCCTGTGCCGGTGGCCAGCTCCAGAAGGTTCTTATGCCGTACCACCGGGCGGATCAGCGCATACATCTGCTCATAGGCCGCCGCGTCCTTCCGCATAAACCTGTCATACCGTCCGGCGTTTCTATTCCAGAACGCCATATCTCCGGCCATATGCACATCCCCTTCCCGATCCTTCGCGTCAGCGGATCGTTTCTCTGAATTCAACGGTTAGCCATTTCTAACCGCTGACCTATTGTATCACGGTCTTTTCCCCGTTTCAATAGGAAATTCACGTGCTTTCGCGGCTTTCCGGCAAAAATTTTTCCTGTCGGGGCTTGACAAATACCACTGTCCGGCTATAATATAACACCGTAATATAACATCGTTATAACAGGAGAACCGGATGACAGCATCAAACAGCTCCACACTGGAGCGGATCCATGCCGCCGCGCAGGCGGAATTTCTGGAAAAGGGCTATCAGGCCGCTTCGCTGCGGAACATCGTCAAGACCGCAGGCGTCACCACCGGCGCCCTATATGGCTACTACGACAGCAAGGAGGCCCTGTTCGCCGCGCTGGTGGACGAACCGTTCCGCCATGTGCTGGACACCTACCGCGCCGCCGTTTTCGGCTTTGAGGCCCTGCGGCCGGAGGAGCAGGTGGTGCAGATGGATGAGGTGGGCCGGCATTGCATGCAGGAGCTGCTGGTCTATATGGACGCCCGCCGCACGGCCTTCCACCTGATACTGGAGCGCGCCGAGGGAACGCCCTATGCCTCGCTGATCGACCAGCTGGTGACCATGGAGGTCACCGCCACCGAGCGGTACTGCGGCGTGCTGCGATCTATGGGCAGAACCGTGCCGGACATCGATCCCCGGCTGGAGCATATGCTGGTGACCGGCATGATGAACGCCTATTGCGAGATCATCATTCACGACATGCCGCTGGCCGACGCACAGCGGTATCTGGAGGAGCTGAGCGACTTCTACACCGCCGGATGGCTGAAAATTATGGGGCAGTGATGCTCTATAATTTTTACATGGTGGTTAGCTTTCCCTAACCAAAATTCAAGCAGAAAAGAGGGCATTGTATAGAAGCCAAAAAGAAAAGCTGGACAAGCGCGCTTTTCGCCTATGCCGAGGGGGAAAAGAAGCAGTTGATCCTGTCCGTCATTTTGTCGGTGCTGAGCGTCATGCTGGGCCTTGTGCCGTTCTACTGCATGTACGCGCTCATCTGCCTGTTCGTGGCCGGAACGGCCACGGCGGCGCTGGCCGCCAAATGGTGCCTGCTGGCGCTGCTGGCCTACGCGGGGAAGATCCTGCTGTTCAGCCTGTCCACCGGCACCTCCCACGCCATGGCCTATACCATTCTGGAGGGTCTGCGGCTGCGGCTGGCCGACCGCTTCCTCCACGCGCCGCTGGGCAACGTGGAGAACCACACCATCGGCGAGATCAAGAGCATGATGATGGACAAGATCGAAAATCTGGAGCCGCCGCTGGCTCACATGATCCCCGAAGGCGCGGGCCATGTGGTGCTGCCCGTTGTCAGCGTCATCGCGCTGCTGTGCATCGACTGGCGGCTGGCGCTGGCTTCGCTGGTAACGTTCCCCCTGTCCTTCATCTGCATGGGCCTGACCTTCAAGATCAGCGGCAAGAACTTCGACAAGTACGATCAGTCCGCCAACTACATGAACAGCACCATTGTGGAGTACATCGAGGGCATCGAGGTCATCAAGGCCTTTGGCCGGGCGGGCGTCAGCTATGAGAAGTACGCCGCCGCCATCAACGATTTCCGCACCTTCGTGGTGAAATGGCTGGCCTCCACCTTCGCCACCATGAAGCTGAGCTTCGCCCTGTTCCCCTCCACCCTCATCGGCACGCTGCCGGTGGCGCTGGCACTGCCTCCGGCGCGTCGTCGGTGATCTGAAACAGGCGGCTTTGGATACGGGTGAGGCTGTCCTCCAGGCAGAGGTAGAGCACAGTGCCTCTATGGGTCGGGAAGTCCCACACGCTTGTTCCCTGCGCCACTTGCAGACACAGCCACAGAGCCAGCCACGATTTTCCCACCTTCGGTGCTCCGGCAAGGATGTGTAACCCCTGCGGCAGCAGCCGGTCTATGATGAACCGTGTGGGCGGCAATGTAGTGGACAGCAGCGTGTCCGCGTCGATGGTTTGCAGTTGTTGATGCGTCATGCATATCATCTCCAATCTAAAGTTTATTTTTCTGTACGACCCAGTGTGTTCATGGTATAATGAATGCAGGACACTATACATGAAAAAGTGATCTTCCTCCGCTGCGAAGAAAGATCACTTGTGGACAAAACGGGAAGGTACGCCAATGGAGAGAAAACTCGGCCTATATGTCACGCTGGGCAACGACGGAAGTCTGAAACGCACGTTGGTTTCCATATCTGGCGAGACAGAATTGGAGGCGACAACGCTGAATGACGAGGTCATCCTGTTCTCTGAACTCATTTTTGATTTCTATGCCTTTATCGTAGATCGCATCCGGCTGTCCGCTGCATATCTGGTCACGCAGGACGGCGACGGGAAGGATACCGTCGATATGCGCGTATTTGAGTTTATACAGGATACGGTGCAGGATTTGATTGAGGAGTTTGAAGAAGACGATCCCCTATATGGAACGCTTACGAGAACCATCATGGAAGACCGAATCCCCGCTGCTGACGGGAGCGGCACATATCCCGTGACTGCCGTGGAGAAAATCATTTCAGAATTGTCCGCGGTAATGCTTACACAATTCTCTGTGAACAATATCCTGCGGGATATGCGCTTCCATGTCCCCGTCGATCTGGACAAGAAATACCGGAGCTTGCAGGAGGTAGAATTCACACAGATTTCCAGCTTTTCAAATCTGCATACCCCTGAGTATCTGTTCCGTTCAGCGGCTGACTACTACACGTTTCTGGTACTCCACTTTATCGCTGCCGAACCGCGCGTAGCATTGTGTGAATGCTGCGGCAGATACTTCATTCCAAAGACCACCAAGAAAACCTTGTATTGCGACAGAGTACTGAAGGACGATAAAACATGCAAGGACTTGGGCCCCGCATTAAAGCATAAGCTGCAGGCGCAGAATAAAAAGGTCGTGGAGGAATTTGACCGTGCAAAGCAGCGAATGTACAAACGCTATGAGCGTGCGCTGGACCCGAACAAAAAGGCATCCAAAAGGGATCTGAGCTATGCGGAGTATTATGAGTGGTTGGAAAATGCAGCGGAAGCACGGGATGCGTACCTTGCAGGAAAGCTCTCCGAGAAAGACGCTCTGAAGGTTATTAGGGAAGATTTTGTAAACAGAGACAAAATGTAAGAACAAACGCAAGTCATAAAATGCAAAACTGTGAACGGCACGAAGGCTACCCCTTCGTGCCGTTCTTTCTTATCGTCAATTCGGCTCCGGACGCATGGCGTTAAATATGCACAAATTAGAGTGACTTTTATGTATCATTCGCCGAATTTTCCCATTATTCGCCACCCTATGCTCCGCGCATATTGTCAGCAGAATACAATCGTAGTATAATCAATGTGCGTAATTTCGGCCACCCGGGAGGTGTTGCTATGGCTGTGCCAAAATTGATCATCCGGCCGAAGAAGTATACGGAGGAATCCGCCGTGATCTCCATGCGTCTGCCCAAGGATATGATTCACGACATTGACGCTATCGCCAAGTATGTGGGCTGCACCCGCAACGAGATCATGGTCAAGTGCTTTGAGTTCGCGTTAGAACACATGGAAGTATCGGAACGACAGGACGGAACTGACCGTCCGCAGAAATAAACGGGGGGAGAAAGAGAAATGTCTGTTATCAAATGCAAAATGTGCGGGGGAGATCTGGAGCTGATCGAGGGCAGCAGCGTCGCCGTGTGCGAATACTGCGGTTCTCAGCAGACGGTGCCCGCCGCCGATAATGAGAAAAAGCTGACGCTGTTTGCCCGCGCCAATCGGCTGCGCCTCGCCTGCGAGTTCGACAAGGCCGCCGGTGTGTACGAGAGCATCGTGGCGGACTTCCCCACGGAGGCCGAGGCATATTGGGGGCTTGTGCTGTGCCGCTACGGCATCGAGTATGTGGATGATCCCGCCACGGGGAAGAAGATCCCAACCTGCCACCGCTCCAGCTTTGACAGCGTGATGGAAGACAGCGACTTTGAGCAGGCGCTGGAGAACGCCGACGCCGTGGCGCGGCGTGTCTACCGGGACGAGGCCAAGGCCATCGAGGAGCTGCGCCGGGGCATCGTGGAGGTGTCCGGCAAAGAGCCGCCCTACGATATTTTTATCTGCTATAAGGAGACTGCCGAGGACGGCCAGCGTACCGTGGACAGCGTCATCGCGCAGGATGTGTACGACGCGCTGACGGAAAAGGGCTACCGGGTGTTTTTCAGCCGCATTTCATTGGAGGATAAGCTGGGGACGGAGTACGAGCCGTACATCTTTGCCGCGCTGCACTCCGCCAAGATCATGCTGGCTTTCGGCACGGACTATGAATATTACAACGCCGTGTGGGTGAAGAACGAGTGGAGCCGCTTTTTGCAGCTGATGACCAAGGACAAGAGCAAGCACCTGATCCCCTGCTACAAGGGCATCGACGCCTACGATATGCCTAAGGAGTTCGCCAAGCTCCAGGCGCAGGACATGGGCAAGGTGGGTGCGATGCAGGATCTTCTGCGCGGCGTGGATAAGATCATGGGGAAAGGTGCAGTCGCAGCGCCTGCGCCCGCAGATACAGGCACAGCGGCAGCCAGTGCCACGGTGGAATCCTTGCTGAAGCGCGCCGAAATGTTCTTGGAGGACGGGGACTGGGATAGTGCTGACGAATACTGCGAAAAGGTACTGGATATTGAGCCGGAGTGTGCGCAGGCCTATCTAGGAAAGCTGATGGCAGAACTGAAGGTAAGTGAGAGGTCGGCTCTTGCCAACTGCGAAGATGTCTTTGACGGCAGCAAAAACTATCAGAAAGCGATAAGGTTTGGAGATGAGGCACTCCGCAACACGCTGGAGGGTTACACTGCTCATATCAAACAGCGGAACGAGGAGACTCGGCTCAATGGAATTTATACCGCAGCCCAGCAGCGCATGAGTACAGCAAAGTTTGAAGCTGATTACAGAGATGCGGCAAAAATGTTCGCTGAAATTACAGACTACAAAGACGCAGAGGCCTGTGGGCAGAGAGCAGAGAAGTTGGCAGAGGAAGCGCGGCTCAATAACCTCTACAAAACTGCTGTCTCCAAACTGGAGAACGCGATCAATGAGCCGGAGTTTTTTGAGGGTATCAAAATTCTAGATACCCTTGGCGATTATAAAGATTCCGCCGAGCTGAAAACAAAGTACGAGGAAGATTGGCGTTCGCGCAAGGAAGCCGCTATGGCTATCTGGAAGGAATACTGTACTGTCAACGATAGAATCCTGGCAATAACAAAAGAAATTGAAGAACGAAGCGTTCCTCTCGAGAAGCTGAAGGAAAATATTAAAAAGGCACAGAGTCAACTGCGAGAGATAAAGAATACATCTGAGCAAATTACTTCTCTTGAAGCTCAGCTTGAAAAGACACAGCAGCATTTGGCGCAAACGAACAAGGAATTGTCATCTTTAGGCGTGTTTGCCTTTTCCAAGAAGAAAGAGCTTGCGGCGCGTATGAAAGAACTTGCGGATCACGCTTCGAGTATCTCTGATAAAATATCTCAGGCGAAGAAATTCATTAGCAAAGCTGATACAGTTGACGTATTGCAGGCTTCTATATCTGATAACGAGAGAAAAATTGCCAAGCGCTTTGATGGTGCAGGGCCGTCGGAAAAATCTTTGAATGATGAGTTAATGTCTTTACAGGAGCAGCTTGCGCCAATCGTTCAGAAGCTGAATAACCGACAGGTTATTGCCACTCTGGCGCAAGACGAAAAAATATTACCATTGTTGGTCGATGAGCATTCGATTGCCATGACGATTAAGGCTGATGATGAGCTGCGATACATGCTTAAAAACTCTGAGTTGTTCTATATGCTGCCGAAAGATAGGCAAAAGCTCTTTTTTGGCAGCTATTTCGATACAGAATCGGTTTACTATCAGGCTTGTCAGGCAATGGATGGTGCAAAAAGCATGGAGGACATTAAGTGGGCACGCGGCGAGTTTGCGGCAATCAAACGTTACAAAGATTCTGCGCAGAGACTTGCGCGGTGTGATGAAATGATAGAAAACAACTCATTTACGCATTGACGAAGCGGACCTTACATACTGCTGATTTGTCCACGCTTGTAGTTAAGGGGCAAGAAATAGCAAGAATTCTTTACAATAAAACAAATCTTTATAATCGTGCGTTGGAGCGCATGGCAAACAAAAGGAGAAACATCATGGCTAAATTTGTAATAGAATGTCCCAACTGCGGCAAGTTTGCCGAGGGTAAGACCGGGTTCTTTGCCCGGAAGAAGATCGACTGCGCCTGCGGATATACCATCAATGTCCGCACGGATAAGATGGCGTCGCGGCAATGCCCCCATTGCGGCAACACGGTGATCTTTGACCAGACTGCCGGTGACAAGGCTCGGTGTCCCGTCTGCCACGAGCCTATCAACACCATGGACGAGCAGAACCAGATGGCGGAGTTCTCCTGCGGCCAGTGCGGCGTGCGGCTGCGTACATCCAAGGCGGCGGCACACTTCGTCTGCCCTGTTTGCGACTACGACAACGATGTTCCCGCGCAGATCATGCAGGAGAGCATCCGCAAGGACGGTCTTGCCAGCATCATCAAGTACGAGGGTGACAACGAAACGCTGGTGTGGAAGCACCCCATCGAGGACTTCAACTTCGGCTCTCAGCTCATCGTCCACGAAAGTCAGGAGGCTATCTTCTTCCGGGACGGGCAGGCGCTGGATCTGTTCGGGCCGGGCCGCTACACGCTGGAGACCCAGCAGCTGCCCCTGCTGGAAAAGCTCTATAAGCTGCCCACCGATACCGAGGGTACGTTCCACAGTGAGGTCTACTTCATCAACAAGACGGTGCAGATGGCCATTAAGTGGGGCACGCCGGACAAGGTGCGGTTCATCGATCCGCTGACCAGCGTGCCGCTGGAGATCGGAGCCTCCGGCGAGCTGAATCTGCAGGTGTCCGACGCCCGCAAGCTGCTGCTGAAGCTGGTAGGCACCATGAGCGGCATCGCGTGGGGCGATCAGGCGGGCTTTACCAAGTCCGTGCAGAACGCCTTCCGCCCGCTGATCGTCAACGCGGTACGCAGTAACCTGCCCGCCATCATCAAGAGTCAGCAGATCGACCTGCTGGAGATCGACGAGCGAGTGGACGACATCTCCGCCGACCTGCGGCAGAAGATCCTGCCGGGGTTCGAGGAGTACGGCCTGACTATCCCGCAGTTCTACGTGACCCACATCGTGCTGCCGGAGGATGACCCCAACTTCAAGCGCATCCGGGAGCTGCACACCGTGATGCTCCAGACCCGCACCTATCAGGCGGAGGCGGCGATCAAGACCGTGCAGGCGCAGAGCGAAGCGGCCTACCGCACCGCACAGGAGGAGAGCAAGGCGGCCATCACCGCCGCCCAGCGCAAGGTGGAGCTGGAACGCCAAACCACCGAGACAGAGGTAGCACGCCGGGAGGCGGAGCGGACGGTCATCAAGGCGCAGGCGGAGGCACAGGCACAGCGTATGGCGGGCCTCACCGAGGCGGAGATCATGCGTGCCAAGGGCTACACTCAGAAGGACGTGCTGCAATCCGAGGTGCAGAAGGCCTACGCCGCAGGCTTGGGCGAAATGGGCTCCAATGGCGGCGGCAGCGGTTTGGGCGACATTGCCGGGTTGGGTGTGGCGTTGGGCGCTATGGGCGGCGTGGTCAACATGACCAAGGACGCCCTGAACCCCGTTTTCAGCGGGATCACCCCGCCTGCTCCTGATGCAGCCGCCCCCGCGGGTGGTTGGAGCTGCGCCTGTGGGCGGACGAACATCACCTCCAACTTCTGCCCCGACTGCGGCGCGAAAAAGCCTGTTCCGCAGAACGGATGGACTTGTCCCAGCTGCGGTGCGGCCAACATCACCAGCAATTTCTGCCCGGATTGCGGCGCGAAAAAGCCCGCGCCGGACGCGGGCTGGGACTGTGCTTGCGGTCAGA
>ENA-UOJG01000783-UOJG01000783.1-human-gut-metagenome-genome-assembly--contig:-C47-NODE-783-length-39682-cov-8.308477_pt1 | contig 39682 bp, 19 predicted proteins | sample MGYA00242340_ERZ723887 | MGnify/ENA metagenome assembly ERZ723887 | reverse complement strand
GCGTGTCCCCTTTCCACGCTTCCCGTTATGGGCTATTTGTCGTTCCGTAACAGCATATCGGAAACGGTATGTTTTTACAGGCTGACAAAGCCTTATTGTTCCTTGACAAAGAAAGCCTTCGGGCAGCATAAGGCAGACGGATACGATCTGTCTGTGTGGAGCCGGTCGGCCGGTGCGCCATGACCCTGTTGCAAGTCCGCAGGACGGGACCCCTACCAAACAGGTGAGCGACAAAACCAGGCCGCGAAACAGGTGTGGCAGCCTGTGGGCGAGGATGCACAGACAGGATAATGAGACTCCCGCGTTGAACGCCCTCAAAGCATTGCGCGGCGCACCCATCAGCATGGGCCGGGGTGAGATTCCCGTGGAGCTGCGGCCAGCAGCCATCCGTTTTCTGCCTCTTTTATGGTTTTAATGAAATGGCATGAAAGGGGCTTTATCATGCAGAAAAATCAATCTGAAAATAAATATGCCCCGCCTATGCGGAGCAAAAAGAAGATCGGCAACACGACCTTTATCGTCAATTCTTTCTTTCCTCAAAAGGGAAATCAAACGATCGCCTCCAAACTGGAGAACTTGATAAAAGCCGATGTCCAGAAAGAAACTGTGACTTGAAATCCTCCTAACAGGCAGACAGGAAAAAGAAAGCGCGGTATAATGAAGTTGGACTTCAATATCGTGTTTGACTGCCAGATGGGAGGTATTTATGTATTATCAGTCAAACACCGCTGCCGCGCTTCAATTCCCTTACACAGCTATGAGTTCCGAAGAACTTACTGCTCTGTATTGTCGCTTATCCCGTGACGATGAATTGCAGGGTGACAGCAATAGCATTGTAAACCAGAAAAAAATCCTGGAAAAGTATGCCCGTGAGCATGGATATAGCAATTTCAAATTCTATGTTGATGACGGCATCTCAGGTACGACCTTCAACCGCCCAGGCTTTCAGCAGATGATTGCAGATATTGAGGCAGGTCTTGTCAAGCGTGTTATCATTAAGGATATGTCGCGTTTCGGACGTGATTATCTGCAAGTCGGCATGTATACGGAGATCATGTTTCCCGAACATGATATTCACTTTATTGCGGTGAATGATGGTGTAGACAGTACCCAGGGCGACAACGAGTTTACGCCCTTCCGCAATATCATCAATGAATGGTACGCCAAAGACACCAGCAAAAAAATCCGTGCCGTTATGAAAGTGAAAGGCAATGCAGGGGAACATTTGACTGTCTTGCCTCCGTATGGATACATAAAATCGTCTGATGACAAAAAGCAATGGGTGAAGGATGAAGAAGCCGCCCAGGTAGTTTATGAAATTGGTCTCTATATCATGGACGGTTTGGGACCCTCGCAGATCGCAAGAAAACTGACGGAAAGAAAAATCCTTACTCCGGCTGCTTACTATGCGAGTAAAGGCAGGACAACCAATGTCACAAAGAAAGGTTCTCCTTACGCTTGGGATTCTTCTACGATTGCCGACATCATGGATCGCTGGCGTGAATACCTGGGGCACACGGTTAATTTCAAAACCCGCAAAAAATCCTACAAGAGCAAAAAGACCCTTCTCAATCCAGAAAGCGAATGGAAGATTTTTGAGAATACCCACGAAGCCATCTGGACGGAGGCGATTGCCGATGCAGCAAGGCTCGCAAGGCAGACGCGGCGCCGACCAACAAAGATGGGAGAAATGGGGATGTTCTCCGGCATGATGTTCTGTGCCGACTGCGGTTCCATCATGTATCAATGCAGGGCAACCAATTTTCGGCGCGATCAGGAATACTACCTGTGTTCGGGCTATCGGAAAAGCCGTGATGTATGTGGGCAGACACATTCTATCCGAACTGTTATCCTGGAGGAATTGGTTCTGCAAAATCTGCGCGAGATCGTTTCCTTCGCATCACAGCGCAAAGACGATTTTGTGAAGATGGTGATGGATGCGGATATGCGCCAGCGTAACCGAGGTTTGGCAAAACGGCAGAAAACATTGGCTGATGCCGAAAAACGGATCACAGAGCTGGACACCATTTTCAAGCGGCTCTATGAGGATACTATTTCGGGAAAACTTTCTGACGAGCGTTTCCAAAAGCTCTCCGCTGACTACGAGAAAGAGCAGCATCAGCTTCAAGAGGTAGCGGCTGTCCTCCGTGGTGAAATCGAAGCAGAGGAACAAAAAAGCGCCAATGTAGAAAGGTTTCTCTCCGTTGTAGAACGGTATACGGAAATTCCTGAATTGACGCCATGTATCTTACATGAGTTTGTCGAAAAGATTGTTGTCCATGCTGCCAGCGATCCAAAGGGTAAGAACCGCACCCAGGAAATTGACATCTACTATAAGGGCATTGGAGCCCTGGAAGTATCCAAAGTCACTTCATCAAGGCAAGAATGAGAAAAACGGCATAGCCGAAGCTATACCGTTTCTCTCTTGCCTCACGATGTTTTCTTATCGGGAGGCACCTTTCGGTATCCTTTTTATTTTTATGTAAATATGTGTATGGCTCGAACCTGTGACAAGATACTCCAAATTTGGCGAACGAAGCGAGCAACAAATTTGGGAGAAACAGTCCGGTGGACTGTTTCGTAGTATCTTTGTTTCTTATGAGAGCCCGTCATATTGTTTTCTTGTGTCAATCGGATATTTTGGCTTGAACCTGTGACCCGTCAAAAGAAATTTCGTGTTTGAATGAATTTTTTAAAATTCATAATAAACACTTCATTCCTTTCTCCTTTTCCCCAAAAAGCTTTTGCTTTTCGGGGACCCCGATTGAAATTTCGTGTTTGTAAAACGGGCGACCGATGGTCGCCCCTACGGTTTATTTCAAAATCTGACGCACAACTGTACGGCAGATTTTGAATGATACAAAGTCAGCGACGACTAGGCACGGTTTATCCACTTCATCAATAATTTGAAACGCCGTCGAATAATCGACGGCGTTGTTTTTTGAATTTTTATGAAGATTAAGCTGCTTTGCGAGCCTTTTCGGCTGCTCTTTCAAGTGCAAGCTTATAATCTTTTTGGTCAGTAAATATTTCGTTTTTATAAGGATTTTTCTTTTGTTCCTTTGCACGCTTAATAATAGAAGCAAATACACAAACATTAGCCACAAGAGCAATAATGGCAATTATGCCTTGCATTGTAGGGTCTGCGTTTGTTGGCGGAACTGTAGGGTCCATATATCCGTCTGCATAAACGGATGTAAGAACCGAGAAACGGCTCTTGTCTTGGAAAAGAGGAAATACCTGAGCAAACATACACCAAAGTGCAAGTGTGTTGGCTCTGTTTTGAATCCAACCGCCCTTATTCCAAAATGCATTTGCAAATGTAGGAGCAAGAAGAAGTGCAAGGCCGCAATACCAAGAGTGAGTAGGGAGATTATTATAAGTATATTCAAAGTTCCAAAGGTCATAAGCCAAAATGTAGCACCATGTCATATCAGGCCACAGCATATCCTGCTTATTCTTTGAGGAATAGATACCCCACCAACCTGTCATACAGAAAATATTTATAATACCGGCGATACCGTTCACCCAGTTCCACCAGCCGCCATAGAGCCATACATTTTCAGACGAAAGCCACCAGCCGCCTGAAATTCCGCCCTTAATTGCCGACTCAAAGTCAGAACCGACTGCGATAAGAATGTTGATAGCAACGATTGCAAATGGGAACACCTTAAACCAATCTTTTTTGCCGATGCCCCATTTATACTTAAGCATCATAAAGCCGATACAACCTGCTGTTGCCGCATAAAGCTTTGCATAATGGAACCAGCTGTTCATATGAACATAGGTATCATTTTGAAGTGCCCAATCATCTCCCTTAGCCGCACCGATATAAATTGCAATGAAATATACCGTAAGTGCTGCCGGTAAAACAAAGAAGCAAAAAATTCCGCCTGCTTTTGTTCGCCTTGCAATTTCATTCATAACGACGAGACCGACAAAGACCATTACCCAGCCGAGAAGTTGCCAGCCGGCCATGTCTCCGTAAATTTGGAATAACATTATCATTCCCTCCTCTAAAAAAGTTAAATAAAAATCATATCATCAAAACAGAGCGCATTAATATGCTACCGTGCCTCAATTTCCTTTATCATAATTTCATTACCTGAAAGAAGATGGGTTTTTTCGCTTTGACAGTAAGGGCAAATTTTACCATACTCTACGGTTTTGTATTCGCCCTTGCAGCTTTCGCAATACGTTACTGCCGGGATAACTTCTACCTTAAGTTTTGCCCCATTCATAAGCTCACTCTTTGAGCAAGCCCATTTCCAACAATCCTCAAGATAATTCGTGGAGCACACCCGAAACCTCGCCTATTTCAACCGTAACAGACGATACCGTTTTAAGCTCATTTTCCTTGCCTACATCTTCAATTTCGTTAATGATATGAAAAACTATACCAAGTTCGTGCATAATTAATCCTTTTTAGCCTTTTGAGCTTTTTTAATCTTGAAATTACGCTTAATCATATAAGGCAAAATTGCTTTCATCTTATCATCTGAATTAACCATTGTGCTACATTCGGGATTATCTCTAAAAAGATGAATTGCATCAAATTCGCACTTGGTAGTACAAATTCCGCAGCCTATGCACTTATTTTCGTCAACAACGGATGCACCGCAGCCAAGACATCGTGCAGTTTCTTTTTTAACCTGCTCCTCTGTAAGAGGAAGATGAGCATCCTTAAACGAAGATTTAGCGTCAATTTTCTTATTAATATTCGGGATTTGACGTGAAGAATTATCGTAACTGTCAACAAGGATATCGTTCTTATCAAGCATTATGAAATCACGTCTGTTTCTGCCGACTGTAAGGCTTGCGTTGAAATGAACAAACCTATGGATTGACTCTGCACCCTCTCTGCCAGCAGCAATAGCGTCAATAGCAAAGCGAGGGCCTGTGTAAACGTCACCGCCGACGAAAATATCCTTTTGCGCTGTTTGATAAGTAAGACTGTCCGCCTGAGGAGCGTTACCTCTGCCAAGTTCTACCGCCTCACCGTCGATAAGATTACCCCATTCAATTGACTGACCGATTGAAAGATAAATATGGTCACATTCAATTGTTTGAGTATCATTTTCGTCATACTGAGGGTTAAATTTGCCGTCTGCATCCTTAACACTTGTGCATTTTTTAAGCACAACGCCTGTCACCTTGCCGTTCTCTGCAAGAATTTCCTTAACGCCCCAGCCGTTGTTTGTTTGAATACCCTCGTCCTCGGTTTCAAAAATTTCCTCTTCGCTCGCAGGCATTTCCTCTCTGCTTTCAAGGCAGAACATACCCAAAACATCAGCGCCGCAACGCTTAGTTGAACGTGCAACATCAACGGCAACATTACCACCGCCGATAACAACGGTTTTATTGCCTTTAAGGTCAAGGCCGTGATTTTCGGCAATCTCGTGGAGAATATCAACAGCGCTCATAACACCGTCTGCGTCTTCGCCGTCAACGCCCGATTTTCTTGAGCCTTGACAGCCGATAGCAATATAAAATGCCTCATATCCATCATTGCGAAGTTCGTCAAGAGTGATATCCTTACCGACCTCTACGCCGCATTTAATCTCAACACCAAGCGCACGAATAATGTCAATCTCCGCCTCAACAACATCCTTTTCAAGCTTATATGACGGGATACCGTAAGTAAGCATACCGCCGGGTTTTTCATTCTTTTCAAACACTGTAGGTCTGTATCCCGTAAGCGCAAGATAATATGCGCACGAAAGGCCTGCCGGTCCGCCGCCGATAATGGCAATTTTATTTTTAAACTCGCCCCTATTTGAAGGTATTACTTTTTTAGGAATATATCTTGTTTTACTGTCAGGGTCCTTTTGAGCGATAAAGCGCTTAACGTCATCAATAGCAACCGCTTCATCAAGAGTTGCTCTTGTGCAAGCCTCCTCGCATCTCTTATTACAAACTCTGCCGCAAACTGCCGGGAAAGGGTTATCCTTTTTAATAAGAGCCAAAGCATCGGTATATCTGCTTTGAGCCGCCATTTTAAGATAGCCTTGAACTGCGATATGAGCGGGGCAGGCAGTTTTGCAAGGCGCCGTACCTGTATCGTAGCAATTAATTCTGTTTTTATCTCTATAATCAGGCGACCATTTTTCCTTGCCCCATTTAACTGCGTCGGGAAGTTCTTGCTTAGGATATGTAACAGCAGAGCCGTCTTTTTTGCAAAGCTTTTGACCGAGTTTAACTGCACCGGCAGGGCAAAATTCAACACACTTGCCGCAGGCTACGCAATCCTTAGCCTCAACCTTAGCCACATACGCCGAGCGTGACATATTAGGCGTATTGAAAAGTTGAGAAGTACGAAGCGCATTGCACACCTTTACCTGGCAATTACAGATAGCAAAAATTTTATTTTCACCGTCGATATTAGTAATTTGATGAACAAAACCGTTATCCTCGGCACGCTGAAGAATTTCCATAACCTTTTCACGTGTGATATAGTGGCCCTTATTTGTTTCAACAAGGTAATCCGCCATATCGCCGACACCGATACACCAATCCTCAGGGTCATCGGCACAACCTTCGCCGCACATTGCACGGCTATAACGGCACGAACACGGACCTGCCGCATATTTGCCGTCATATTTATCAAGCCAATGAGAAATATGTTCCACATCAGCAGACTGATTTTCCATTGAAATTGCCTTTTCAACAGGGATAACGTGCATACCTATTCCTGCGCCTCCCGGAGGCACCATCGGCGTAATTGCTTCAAGAGGAAGTTGTGTCATACGCTCAAAGAAATTTGCAACTTGCGGATGCTCACAAATATTATCCCATTTCATATTAAAAAATTCTGCGCTTCCGGGAACGAACATAGGAAGCACATATTGCTTTTCATGCTCCGGATTTTCCCAATTAAATTCAACAAGACCTACATTTGCCATTTCCTTAAGAAGCGGCTCAAGGTAAGCGGCACTTTTACCCGTAGCTTTTACAATTTCCTTAAGCTTCATACCCTTGTGTACCTTCATCTTAAGGGCAGCCTCTGCCATCTCGTCTGTTACAATTGAAGCAAGACCCCAATACTCAGGGTCGTTAACGGTAAGCTCTTTACCTACCTTTGGAAGCCACGGTAATTTATACAAAACTCTGTCTGTAATATGCTTGCCGAGTGCCAAAATCAACGGACGTGCAGGCTCGTTTGAATGATTTTCATAATAATGCATCACTCTGTCATCGTACACCCTATCCTCAGGCGGTTTGACAGTATCGAATTTGTATTCATACTCCTTATTTGACATAGTATTCTCCCTCTAAAATATACATCTTATGTCATAAATTACAATTTCATTTTATATGTTTGTTAATTATTTGTCAATATACAATTAAAGGTAAAATGTCATATTCGGGAATGATTAATATTTAGTTTATTTTTTTATTCAAGGTTTTTAAAACGCAAAAAGAGACGGCATTTCTGCCGTCTCCAAATGCTTTAATTAAAGTGTCAGATTAGTCATTTCCACCGAAGCCCCAGTCAGTACCACCGGATGTAGTAATAACATCAGCTGTCTGAGAAAATTCATTAACCTCTGACACCGGCTTTGTATAAAGCTCTTTCATTAGGTGTGTCCTCCTTAATTTATCAAATCTCGCCTCCACCCCTTAAGGCAGAGGTGAAAGCTTTGCTAAATTGTGTTAATTAAGCATTATAGTCGTAAAGTGATGCTTCTGAATAGTAAGTATGAACATGACCATCTGCATCCTTAGTAACTACGAATGCTCTTGCGCCGGCAACGCCTGTCTTTGCAGTAAGACCGTAGTTCAAACCAATCTGTGAAGCGTTGATGTTGTTATAAATAACTCTAACCTTACCAGGATTTGTACCTGATGCAGTCTTGCCAACGTTTTCAAGTGTAAGGTCAGAAGCTGTTACATTCTTACCATATACGAAGCCCTGGCTAACTACTGTCTCATTATCAGCAACAGTACGTGTTGCAACAAAGAGAACGTCGCAATCTGTAGCTGAAGGACGAGTTGTTGAAACGATAGCAACCTGAGTCTTAGAAGTGTCATCAGCCTTTGTAACTGCTGTGAGTTCGATATCCGAAGCACAGAAGAATGAGTATGATTCACCGTAACCAACTGTTGCGCCGTTTACTGTCCATGATGTTGCGCCTGCCTTAGTAACTGTTACCTTAGCGTCATATGCAACATTTTCAGCCTTGTCAGTGTAGTCAGTGCCGTTAACTGTGATTGTTGCGCCTGCAGCCTTAACTGTGTAAGTCTGAGTAGCATCCTTCTCATAGATAGCTCTGATGGTCTTACCTTCTGTAAGAGCGGTAATCTCATCGTTTGTAAGAGCCCAGCCCTTGAATGTATAACCAGGATAGATAGGAGCAGTTGCAGGAACCTTAATGTCAGCACCGCTTGCTACTTCCTGAGTTGATACTACGTTGCCGTACATATCAATGAATACAACTACGAATGTTGATTCAGCTGTTTCTGTAAATACAGGAGTTACCTCTGTATCAGCAACTGCTGTGAATGAATATGTTTCGTTAGTTGAAACGAGCTTGTTAGCAACCTTCCAACCTACGAACTCTGCACCCTCATTAGCCTGAGCTGTAAGAGTTACAGTTGAGTTAGCAGGAACCTTAGTAGTCTTACCGTTTGTTGCGTCCTCGCTGTTAAGAGTTGTTGTACCGTAAGCAGTCTTAGTAACTGTGATATCATAGCCCTTAAGCTGAGGAAGAACCTTAGTTTCAAGAACCTGACCGCAAATTGTACAGCTTGTAACTTCTGAACCCGGCTTATCAAGTGTAGGCTCTGTTACAACAGGTGTACCCTTTGTGCAATCTTCTGTTACAACATTAGCAACTTCGTCATAGTTAGCGTTTGCTGTTACAGCAGAAACTGCCGGCCAGCTATAAGTTGTATGGCTATGAGTCTTACCATTTTTGTCAGACTCAGCAGCTGTAGGAGCTGTGTTTGTCTTTGGAGCTACAGGAGTAGCGCCTGCAGAAAGCTTCTGAGTATCAACTACAGTGCCTGCAGCGTTTGTAAATGTGATTGTATAAACCTTAACAAGAACAAGACCCTTAACTGCATCTTCAAGAGCAGTTGCAGCAGCAGTTACCTGTGCCTGATCTGTATAAGCTTCAACAGTAGCCTTAGCGTTAGCTTCAAGAGCAGCTGTTACCTTAGCATAAGATTCTGCTGTGTAATCGTCAGCCTTTACAGCCTCTGCCTTAGCAAGTGCAGCATAGTAAGCTGTACCGTCAAGCTTAGCAAGGTCTCTTACATTTTCGTGACCGCATACTGAGCATGTAGCCTTTTCAGTACCTGCCTTAACAATTGTAGAAGGAGTTACAGTTGTGTACTCACCGTAAGTACAATCCTTAGTATCAGCAGTTGCCTTTTCAGCAAATGTGAATTCGCCTGTCTTTTCCCAAGTGTAAGTTGTTACTGTATGAGTACCGTTCTTATTATCAACTGTTGTAGCAGCTGTGTTAGCAGGAGCTACAGGAGCAGCACCCTTATCAGCTGTTACAGTCTGAGTTTTACCACCAACAAATGTGTAAGTATAAACATCTGATGTCGGAAGAGCCTCAAGACCCTTAACTGCATTTTCAAGAGCAGTAGCAGCAGCAGTTACCTGTGCCTGATCTGTATAAGCTTCAACCTTAGCCTGAGCATAAGTCTCAAGAGCAGCTGTTACCTTAGCATAAGATTCAGCTGTGTACTTAGTACCGTCAACAGCCTTTGCAGCATCAAGTGCAGCATAGTAAGCTGTACCGTCAAGCTTATCGTCCTTAGTCTGAGTATCTACATGATTACATACAGTACATGTTCCTGTAAGAACAGAACCTGAAACAAGTGTATGCTTACTTGTCTCTGCATAAGTAATGTTACAATTTTCCTCAGCTGTAGTAGCAACCTCTTTGTAAGTAGTATCTGCAGTAGCAGCTGATACTGCAGGCCATGAGTAAGTTGTTACTTCGTGCTTATTATCGTTCTTATAATTTACAGTTGCAGCAGTATTTGTTGAAGGAACTGTTGGAGTATCGCCTTCTTTAACTGTCTGCGTATCAACAGTCTTGCCGTTGATGTCATTAAATGTAATAGTATAAGTCTTAGCTTCAGGTGTTGATTCCTTTGCATAATCTGTCCAAATTAATGCCCAGTTAGCAAAAGTGCTTTTTGTATCGTCATGTGTAACAAGGTATAATTCAGGATTTACAGCATTACATGAAGGTTCGCCTGTACCGTCAATTGACCATCTGAAATAAGGCTCAAACTCTGTACCTGCAATATCGGTATTAAATGTAAATACTTCAGAAAGGTCGCAATCCTTAATTACTTCGAATGCATAAGTATAGCAAACCAAACCGTACTTACCGAATGGTTTTACGCCATCAGAACCAACTCCAATGTAGTTGGAAGTTGTCTGCTGACCGTTTGTGGCAGCTGTACCTGTAATAGCACCATAGAAAATGCCTTCTTCATTATTATACGTTGAACTATTAAACTGCATTCCATCTCCATAGAATGCAACACCGTTTTTAATTGCGCCCTTGGCAGCTGTATTAATTCTCCAATTATCACGTGCCTTAGTAACATTTCCCGGAGTGGATGCCTGAAGATATTCAGTGTTGAATTTACCTTTGAACTGACCTGATTGGATAACATCAAATCCGCCGATTTCAACTGTAATAGCAATACGCTGACCTGCTTTAACATGAGCAGGGTTTACAATATTACCTGCTTCTTTAACAGCCTCATAAGTATGTGCAGCATTTACGCCATAATATTGGTTAACGTACTGGTTATTGTATTTAGCGAATGTACCGTCTGCTATAGCAGCTTCAGCTTCTTGTTTTGAACCCAAGTTGGAAACTGTTGCAGCAACTACAGGCTTATAGTCATTACGATGGTCTTCGAGTCCATTGTTCGCATAATCTACGATTTCAGCACCGAAATCAAATGAACCAGCACTAACTTCATCATTAGCATAGCCACGATATTCAGGAGTTGACTGAAGCTTTTCAAGGCTTATATCTACGCCATCATCAACCCACCATTTTCTGTTCTGAGTAACAGTATAATCTGTTGAACCGAACATATCAGCTACACCATTAGTGGCAGCTAAAGCAGAAAACGGAACGGAGAATGCAACCATAAGAACTGCAAGAAGAACAGCTATTGCTTTTCTAAATGTCTTTTTCACTTAGAAATCCCCTTTATTTATTTTGAAAAAAATCACTTTATCTCTAATCCGTTATAATAACTGGAGCCGGATGCACAAGCATAAACAGTTGTAGCATCTGTACCGGTTACTAAACTGTCGCCGTTAAGGTCATAGTATAAATCTGTTTGCTTTGAAGCAAAAAGATATACACTTGTTGCATCGGTGGCTGTAATTATACCATCCTTATTAAAATCACATGCCATCATAGGAATAACCGCATTAGTAATATCGGCACCGTTTACGATAACGGTAACGTCATTACGAGTTATTGCATAATCAGACGAGATTGAAAGATAGTATGTTCCGTCCTTTAACGAATCAATAGAGAAAGCGTTTACACCATCTTTAAGAGATGATGTGGTTGTACCGACAAGCTCGGTACGAGCTGAATCAGAATATACGTTAACCGTATATTCGCCGTAAACAGGACTGTTGGCAGTATCGCCTTTCGCATTTGTCATAATAGCAAGCGAGCCGTTTACGCTATGACCGGTTGACGGTGAAACGTCACAGGTCATTAAATATAGAGAACCGGGATAATCGGCAGATTTGGTAACAAGAGCATACTCATCGTCAAATCCGTCATTATAATTAGCCAAAACGAAAGTCTTATTTGGGTCTGTTGAAACCGAAATAACATCAGCGGCGTCACAATCCTTTGCAAAAGCAACCGAGAAGGTTGCAAGCAACGTGCCGTCCTTTGTTACAGATGAACAAGTGTCAGCATCTGAAACAAAGCCGAATACCAAATTAGAATCATTCGTTACAGTTCCCATCGAAGATACGCCGGCAACCTTATCAGAAAGAAGAGCCTTAGGCTCACTTTTCACCGATACATCCGAAGAATAGGTTGATGTAACCTGCACAACCGATAACTCGGTAACGCCCTCTAAATAAAAGCTGACGTCATATGTACCGGCAGGTAACTTATCACCGTCGTATTGTTTGCCGTTAGAATCTGTGTATGTGCAATAAACGTTCGGGCTCTCCGTTCCGAGCGCAGCAGCATACGAAGTACGAGGAAGGCACACAACAAGCGCAACAAAAACCAAAAACGCAAGTGTACCGAAAATAACACCTACTTGTTTTTTTGCAATTGTATTCATTGGTGTTACCTCCTTGTTGAAAAAATTCGCTTAATTTGGGGAGAAGCAGAATCGCCGTGAAGGGCAAAGACAAAATCGGTCAGAAAACATAAAAATATGAAACCAAGCAACTTTGGTAAAAGCCAAACACCGTGAAACATTAAACATTTACTAAACGAAACTGCCCATAGCCTCCCCGCGCAAAGCGGGCATAGTATATAAACGGCAAAAGCCGAATATATCAAGACAAAGCAAAGCCATAGCTCTGCTTAATTAAATGATAACACAAGTTATCGTAATTTTCAAGTAAAACTTCTTAGGGACTTTCGCCCCTAAGAAGTATAGAAACTAATATTACTTAATAGTAACATCAGGAAGTGCAATAGTTGAAGATGCAATAGCAAAGATGTTTGTAGCATCTGTACCGGTTACCGAACCGTCACCGTTAAGGTCATAACGAAGATCGGCAGCCTTAGAAGCGGCTGCATAAACCGACGTTGCATCTGTACCGGTAATATTACCGTCTTTATTATAATCGCATACAATCATTGCAATTGCAGGACCTGCAATATCAGCATCACCAACAACAATGCTTACTGTACGTGCAAGAGCAAAATCAGAAGTAATTGTTGCTGTATATGTGCCAGGTGCAAGGTCAAGACTAATCTCGTTTGCATCAGTGGTAAGGTCAAATGGCTTTTCAAGAACAACGCCGTTAGCTTCATCATAAACAGTTACTTTATATGTTCCGTTTACGCCCTTATTGTTAGTAGCACCATTTGCGGATGTTGCTACAACAAGTGAAGCAGTAACATTATGAGTTGACGGAGCCAATGACTCAACCGAAGGAACGATTGTAGTATTGCCTGTAACAGTAAGCTCATACGGGAATGCTGTTGCTGTATCGTCAAATGTAAGTTTGTCGCCGTTAACAGTAAGTTCAGGTTTAAGAGTATAACCTTCCTCTGCTGTTACATTGATTGAAACAACCTGACCCTTTTCTACAGCTACAGGACCTGAGTAAGCAACGCCGTCGATTGTTACTGTAGCACCTGCAACAGGAGTTACAGTAAGCTCACAGCTCTCAAACTCGGTAAGACCGATTTCAGCTGCCTGAAGTTCAGTATCAACATTGTAAATCTTAGCAAGCTGAGCGTCATAGTTCTTACGGTCATTGATATTGAATGTGCCGGAATTCTTATACTTATAAGAACCGTTACCATAGTTAGCAAGGTCAACTGCGGCAGCAAGAGCTCTCACGTATCTGTTCCAAGATGCTGATGAGTACTTTGTTGCACCTTCGTTAACAAGCTTACCTGATGCATCAAATGAACCAAAGCGTGGGTTAGCTGCTACGCCATTCTTAGATACGGTTGCTTCAGTAGCAACTGTACCGTCTTCATTGTATGTAGCAGGTGTTGCCTTGAGCATTGAGTAAGCATTACCCGATGCACACTTGATTTCATTTTCAAGCTGCTTGCCCTGGTAACCACGTTCAATAACTGCAGAAGCGAATATGTTAAAGAGTTTAACGTATTCTTTTGCCTGAACAGAAGATACTTCAGAAGCTGTGGTATAAGTAAACTTAGTACCTGCATTCTTGAGGTCATTCATAAGCTTAGCAGCGTCAACATAAGACATACCGTTTCTTTCAACAGTCTTGCCTGTTGTTGCGTCAACGTAATCAACGTCAACTGTATACTGCTGTTCAGCCTTCTTTGCATATTCTACCATCTTATTATATGTAAGAATATCAAAGTTAATTTCTTCAAGACCATTTCTAAGTTCAGAAATCTCATTGTAGAGTGTTGATGATGAGCTGATAAGGTGAGACTTAACTACGCTAAGAACATATTCAAGTCTGTCATTAGCCTGAGTAGCAATACCACGATTATCTACTGAGTCCATCTCGCCTGAGTTAGGAATGAGCTGATACTCAGCTGATGGGAACTTACATGCCCAATTATCGCCTGAGTTGCACTTTTTGCCTTCAGCATTTCTGTATACATATTGAACCTGATTATAAAGAGGCTCGTTATCTTTGTTTGTATCCTGAGTAGTTGTCGGTCTCTGCCATGGGCCGCCAGGATATGTATCGAGATCCCATTTTGTAGCATACTTAACTGAGTTAGTAAGGTAATAGTTACCGTCCTGACCGAGTGTTACATTAGCCAATGCAGCATCCTTGCCATTCTTAACATCTGATGATGTAAGTGGTTTTGGTGAGTAAATAGGCATTGTACATTTCTCATCGGAATAGTAAATTCCCTTTACGCCGCCACTGGTTGCACCTGTTGTAGCGTCTATTGTGCCACCGACATAAGCAGTTGCTTTAACCGATTCAGGGATTGTGTAGCTTACCTGAGTACCCTTTACAGTAAATGTTACTGTTTCGTTAGAGGTTGAGTAAGGAACGTATGCACGATCGCCTGTTGCGGAAGTTGTAACTGAAGTTGTAACTGCATACTCTGTTTTATCTGACTGAGTAAGAGCTGATTCAGCAGTGTAAGGAGCTGACTGAACGCTAAGTACATTCATAAGAGCATCCTTAGCCAAATCATAAACTGAACCGATAGATGCATCCTCTTTGAAGTCGGATGTTTTATAGTTAGCCATGATATTGGCAAGTTCTTTATAGTTCTTATCAAGTGAGCCGGCTGAACCGCTTTCACCGATAACAAGCTGGAAGCTGCCTGTCTTATAAGAACCTGAATTATAGAAGTTAACATTAACATCATAAGTGCCGGTCTTAACAGTAGCCTCACCGTCGAAACCAAACGGTCTGTAGTTATTAACAGCATTTGAACCAAATGTTTGCTTTGAGGTATTTATATAGATAGCATCAATACCGGTACCGAGTGTAACCATATTAAAGATGTTATCATAGTTATATTTACCACCGGTCTTAAGATACATTGTATCATAAATACCGCTTTCATTGATATGGTAACCGGCAATAATCTTAGCATCAAGTGCTTCCTGAAGAGTGAATGCAACGTGAGTTCTTGTTTCAATCTCCTTGCCCTCATTTTGCTTTGAAATGTTACCGATTTCCTCAGAAGTATAACCTCTGTAGTAGTCAACAGCACCAAGGCCGCTACCTGTAGAAGCGTTTGTACGGTTACGCTGCCATTCGCCGAACTCGCCTGAGCCTGCAGATGTTTCTACACGATAGTCATACATACCAATCTTAAGAAGATCACCTGTTGACTTATCCCAACGAGCAATAGCGTTATTTTCACCGATATCTACTGTTGTTAAATTAGAATCATCGAATGACTTAGCTGCAGTAGTAAGGTTATTTGATTCATAGCCGGATTTTCTGTCAAAGAAGAATACACCGTCAATGCTCTTTTCCTTACTGCCGCCCTTCATAAAGAATGAATACTGAGCGATTTCGTTAAGCTTGTTAGAAGCGATAACCATCTTATCAGGATAGTTTGCAGAGATATTACCGCCGATACCTGTAAGAGAATGAACGGTTACACCGTTTTCTTCTCTGTCAGTGCCGTCTGTCTGCTGGAATGTAGTGTTGAAGTTATAATCAGCATCATAAAGAGCATTTCTGAAGCTTACTTCACTTGTAAGAAGCTTATAAGCTGTTACAGTATTGCCTCCATAAAGAACATTGCCCTGATCATCAACGATATCATAATTTACAACAACACGGCATGTGTTTGTTGTATCAGAACCTGAAACTTCGAACGGAACTGAAATATTAAGTTCAGCATTCTTACCCGGCTCAATAGGAGTTTCAGGGAAAGATAATTCCTCAGGAGTTTCCGGATTATAAACATCATATTGAAGCACGCTTGTAATCTTTACATAGTAACGTGAAAGCTGAGTAGGCTTGCCGTCCTTGATGTACGATGCATTGATACCTACCGAGTTGTTTGTAACAGTAAGTACATCATCATAAGGTTCACCTGAAGTACAGCCTGTTACGGTGTTAGAACCGAATGAAGCAGTAGCCATCTTGAGCTGATGCTGACCAAGTGTAGTCAATGCATTAGGAAGGAAGCTGTTAACTGCCTGTACTGCAAAACAGATACCTCTGATAATAGAATCAGAGTAGGTCTTAGGACCGTTTGTACCGTATCCGCCGAACTCTACGAAGTTACAGATAAGCTTTTGGAATGCACCCAAGCTCTTGCTTGTACCTGCGAGTACCTTAACCTGGAAGAAATCATCAAACGGATGAGCACTTGTAGCATCAGGAACGACTGTCTTAAAGCTCTGTCCGCTGTAACGTGCGCCAAACAATCCGTTAATGAGATCCTTAAGTAAATCATAAATTGTTACGACGATTGAAGTCTTTTGGATAGGCTCTGCAGAAACGATTGTAAATAACTGGTTAAGGAAGTTAGATACGCCGCAAAGACCTGTCTTTGAATTTTCTTTACCAATATCAAGGAATGAAAGAACAATGTTGTTCCAAATAAGTTCCTCTGAATTGAATTTAGCATAACCTGTACCCTGAAGTGTACCGAGAACAGGCATAAGCTTATTAGCTATTGCATTAATGTTTTCCCAAAGAGTATTCTTTGTTGTGATAAGGCTGTTGCCGTTTTCATCACAAATACCGAGGAGAGCACCTACGCCCATAGCTCTTTCGCCCTTGTTTACAGCCTTCTCCATTGCATGGTCGCCACCGTAGTAGCAAACTACAGAATTAAGAAGGTCAAAGAGTGTTGTTTTAGAATCAACAGCTGCTGACTCTGTCTTCCAAGTATTGCCGTTTTCGTCCTCAAGAGGAACGTAAGCCTCAATTACATAAGCAACTGCGTCACGAGCCATTGGAAGAATTGTGCCTTCAAGTGTTGCATTGATTGTTCCGTCGCTGCCAATCTTTACAAGCTTTGAATAATCCTTGTTAGGCATTGAGTATGATAAATACTCCTTAAGGCATACATAAGCTACTGCTTCTGCATCCTTACATCCGTCCCAATCAGAAGGATGGATAATTTTCTCAAGCTTGCCTGCGCCAAGATTTACCTGACCGATACAAGCAACGAGCATAGGAATCATTGCTTCTTCAAGATTCTTCTCTGTAAGAGTAGCGCTGGCACCGTTCTTTGCGTAGAAAGCTTTAAGAATGTTAGCGTCTGTAGCGTTTGCTGTGTACTGAACCATCTTGCAAGCGTTGCCAACAAGTGTTGAAACGATTGACTTAATTGCTGCTGCGTCAATAGTTGCAAAATCACCGGTTGTTGTCATTTCAGGACGTGTGCCGATAACGTTGCCGCTCTGTGGGAACAAGTCCTTAACTGCTGCAACAAGTGCGTCATTAAAGCCTGCTACCATTGAGCTGTACTTTGAATAGCTATCGCTAAAGAACTTATCGAGGTTTGGAGTACCTGTTTCTGCAAAGTAAAGATTGATAGGACCTGTTGTTACTTTAAAGCCGTAATCAGCAAGTGGGCTGTATCTTAACTTAGCGAAAAGTCTCGTTGCGTCGATATCTTTCCAAGAACCTGTTGAGTCCTCGGCAGCTGTACGGTCATAAGTTACCGTCTTCTTAACATAAGCAAGGAAATCATCTGCTGTGTCAAACTTATAATCCTTATATACTGCATTTGCCCATTGATCGAGCTTAGCCTGTGTATAGTTTGCAGCAACATCATTATCATTCCACTCGCCCTTTTGGTCGAAGAAATAATAATAGTTGTTATCAAAGTTAGCGCCGTGACCCTTATCAAATCCGTCATTTACGTGAAGGAGTTTGACTGTACCCTTGAGAACTGTATCCCAAGCAAGGTCAAGAGCTCTGTAACCGAAATCAAAAAGATTATCGGTTGCCTTAAGTGTTACCTTTGTGGTTGATTCTGTTGCATAACCGTTTTTATCAGGAGCACCGTAAGCAAAAAGAAGAACGTTAAGAGGATTACCCTCATCATCTTTAAATTCATCTGAATATATAAGGTTAGGGTCATAACCAAGCTTTGCAGCTGCAGTAGCGTAGTCAGAACCGCTTGCCTTCATTTCAGCTTTAATCTTCAAATAACGTGTAGCCGATGTATCCTGAATTGCTGTTTGCGAATCAGCATCTGTGTATTCTTGATTATATGTAACAAGTACACTAATCTTATCAAGAAGCTCTGTTGTGAGTTTATTAATAAGCTGGTCATCATAAACCCATGTTGCAGTACCGTTCTTGAAATTGTTAATTTCATCTTCTGTATACCAATTAGTATATTGGAAAATAAGGTTTTGAGCAACATTGTATACTAAGTTTGTTTTATACTTTGTATCTGTAAAGCCCAAAAGGTTACCTATAATTTTATATACGTCAAGGTTTGCAACGTTACCGAGAGTACCGAGAGTAAATTCACCTCTAAGCACCTTGCCTAAAATATCAGTGCCGTTATAGTCGCAAGAAAGGTTTTGGAAAATACCGATTACGCTTCTTAAAATATCAGTTGAAGATGCAGTTTCTCTTGAAATACTCCAATCCTTAGTAGCAACAGCCTTAAAGTTAAGGTTGCCGGCATCACCGAGTAAGTTACCGTATTGATTAAGAAGATCAGCGACACCCCTAAGTGTATAGAAAATTTCATCAACACTGTGAGTACGTACCGGAATGTCTTTTTTAATAAGACCAAAAGCATTAAGCTTAAGTGTACGGCTGTTGCTGTCCCATGTGATATACTGGGTAATACTTGATGGAAGGTTTTCAAGAAGCTTATCAATCTGCGGACCGTATTCGGAAAGCATCAAATCAGCATAGTCAAGTAAAGCTGTAGCTACCTGTTCATCGGAAAGAATAGCCCACGCCAAATCGTTATATTCGATTGATTCGTCGGCATACGTCTTTTCACTGCTCATAGTATCAGCATAAGCAGTTAAAGCACCGGTAAAGCAGGAAGCTGCCATAAGCACTGCCATAAATAATGCCAGAAGCTTATGTGAAAACTTTTTTGCCTTCGTTTTCATTTTTTACCTCCATTAAATTTAAAATTAATTGAATAATAAAGTGTTAACATATTGCAGGGGAGCCTGTCACAATCTCTGACCATCAGGCAATCTGAATTAGACTGAAGGTCGGCAAAGCCAAACCGTTGCACCAAAAACTGCGCAATATGTGCTTTAAACACATTATAATTATTACATAAGGCAACAAAAAAGTCAATAAAGACAAACGACAAATGATATTTTTGTAACAATGTCCAAAAAAGCAAACTTATTTTTGACACCTTGCACAAATTATTAACTAAAAGTTTACAATTTGTTTATAATTTGGCGCCAAAAAACGCTTGATTTTCCGCAAGTAAAGCTATGATACTTTACACAAAATTTACATTTGTAAAGATGTTCGCCTTTACAAAGTGAACAGAATTTTACCCGACTTTATATGGATTATATTACGTTTTACAGTCAATTTTCTGTCGAATTATGTTTGTTAGACTATTTATGCTGTATTGTCTATTTTGCAACTCTCTATCGTCAAAAATCAATGCAAAAATATGTGAAAATTCACAATAAATTCAAAATATGTTATAAAATTATTGACTTATAAGTTTTTATTTGTTATAAATATATTGTATTTGTTAATACGCGTGTGGATATCCTGCGCCTAAAAAGCAGTTTTTTGTGTAGAAACTGTGAACAAATACTGCTCGGCGCATTATCCAAAAAATGCGTTACCATACGACAAGTTCGTAAATCATATGTAAAGGAGAGAGAGATTTATATGAGAACGAGCAAAAAGATACTCAGCTTTTTCTTAGCTGTAGTAATGGTCGTGACCACATGCTCGGTTGGATTTACTGCGTTCGCCAAGAGTAATGACAACCCGCTTTGGAAAACGACAAGTGTTGACGCCGATTCGGCATTCGACACACTTAACAAATTGGCAGACCAGCTGCCTTCCCTTCTCATGGGCATTGAGGCAATAAGCAAGCCTGTTTATGAAAAGGGTGCTAAAAAGTTAGGTAAGACCGCAGCGGAACTTACCACCAAAGAAAAAGAGCAAATCGCAAGTGAAACAACACTTCAGGATTTACTCGGCGTATTGCAGCCGACTCTTATCGGCGCACTTGCAAAGACAAGCCAGTCAGACTTTGTAACAAGTTATATTCAGACAGGTATGGGTAATCCTGAAGATTATAACTACTTAAGCGGTTCAACGGGCGCAATTGATTATTTTTCACTTACCGCTCTTTGCTTAAAGTACAAAGACAACAAAGACTTATCTAAAGACACGAGAAATCAGCTTGACGAATGGTTATACGGTAAAGAAAGCGAACGTACCGTTTCAGGCTACAATGCCGCAGGTCAAACTATCAAGTTCTCAACAAACAGCCTTTGGTATTTAGCCGACCTTTATGCTCAAAAGATAAAGGAAGGTACAGACAGTGATAAGGTAGAAGCAATTGCTAAGCGTTATACCGAAGCTGTAAAAAGCGGTGCTGTTGAAACAGTTAAGCTTAACGGCGAAGCTATCGGTGACACTTATGATACTGCCACACTTTACCAGTTGAAGAACTTTGATTTTAAGCTCACAGCTGATGAGCAAGCCGTTGTTAACAACTATATGGGCACACTTAACGTTAAGTATGCAACATACGGTATCAATGTTAAGCTTAACGATTTGGCTGACGTTATTTACTACGACTTCGGTCTCGGTCAGAGCTTCATCTCAGCAAGCGAATTTATCAGATTGATAAGCGACGGCGGTGCAACATTTAACCAAACAGTTGACAGCACATCGCTTTATCAGGTTCCTATGACATTTAAGGGCTTCACAGTAAGCGACACTGAAAACAATGTTTATGACACTGTTAAGGAAATCGCAAGAAAAGCTGTTGCCGCTAAATTAGGGGTTGCCGAAGATGCTTCTTTCGAGACTCTTGCACAAAAAGAGGGCATGACAACAGATTACCAAATTGAGTCATATACCGAATATGTTGTAGGCAACACTATTAAGACCGATTTGTGCAAAAAAGCACTTATGAACGGTAATGTCGACACAACCACTTCTCCGTATTACACTGATATACTTAAGGGTATGGTTGTACGTTTCGGTAATAACGGAAACGGCGTTGACCTCAACAAGCTTAATTCCGAAATCAATGCTAAGCTTCCAAAAGGATATGATGCAAATTGGCAAGAGGGTGACAGTTTCTTCATCAGCGATGACGAACTTACTCAGTTGCGTGCATTCTTCTCCAGCGTCGGCGGTGCAAACGCCACCACTAATGTTGTAACAAACTACTTTAGGGACGGCGAAGTTACCTTTAACGATAAATATGCCGACAAAAAGAACAAGACAGTCATTGTTCCTGCTTCACTTAAAGGCAGTTACACTTCAGAGTTTTGGTCTCTTATTGCAGCTAACCAAAAAAAGAATTCAACAAATTACAATAATTTGTTAGGTTCATTTGGCGGCTTTGCTAAAAACCGTTCACATATTGACAAAACAAAATACTTGCCTGTTAATTCACTTGTTGATGCTTCACGTTCAGACCCGGGTGTCGGCATTAACGCACTTAAGTCTGACCCTGTAACTAATTCAAATAATTACAGCAAGCCATTAATCAACGAATGGGTTGCAGCTTCTTACGACTACATTGTTACTAAGATTGCATCTGAATACTTAGGCGTTGATACAAACGACCTTGGCACAGATAACACTACTTATACATACAGCTATAAGTATTCTTTCAAATTCCTTCTTAACGTTCAACTCGTACTTGATGATATTGTAAAGAAAAAAACTTCTCAAACTTCAGGTATCGTTCTTACCGACGCTCAAAAGGAAATTCTCAACGGTAAAAATGTTGACCTTACAGGTTCGGCAGGTACCGAGATTACAAACCTTATTCTCAATAACACAATCGGCGATATCGTTGACCCAAGTACAGATATCGGTAAAACGGTTGACGCTGTGCTTAAGTCACTTCTTAAGACAAACGTAAATCTTAAGGACGCTCTTACCGATGTTTGGAAGAATCTTGTTAACGACCCGATTAAGACAGTCGTAAACCTTCTTCCTTTACTTACAGTAGTAATTAACGAGCTTCTTGAGCCTATTCTTTTCTCTGAAATCGGCAATTCGCAAAGAAATAACCAAGAAGGCTTCCTCTATTCTGTTATTGACCTTATTGAGCCACTCAAAAATATGACTGCAGACACCGGCTCATATATCGGTATCAGTCAGCTTGCTTGGGACCTCAACGCTATGCTTCCTCAGCTTATGCATTGGCTCCAGAGAGATGGCAAGTTTGAGGAATTCGGCGGTACTTATTGGAACGGCGGTAATGAGAAAACAGGCTACATTTCAGAATCTTCTGACGATACATTTGTAACCAAGAACTTCTCAGCCGGCGACATTATCGCAACTCCTGACTACGTACTTAAGTATGACAAGGTTGTAGACAGCTACGGCAAAGCAATCACATACACAAAGAACAGCGACGGTTCTTATACCTATTCTTATAATGGCGTAAGCGGTTCTCTTGCAGATGTACTTGCTAACGTTTCAAGCACTACTAAGTTTAACGTTAAATACACATACGAAGCAGGCGTACCTAAAATTACAGGTATTTACATTGCCGATAAGGCTCTCAAGTATGCTAAGCTCAGCGACCTTGAGGGTATCCTTAAAAAAGCAATCACAGCTTCAAACGGACAGGTTGGCGCAGGTCTTTATGAATTGGTAACAGAAATTGCTGGCCTCTTCACTACTGCAGTTGACACATACGTTAGCACTCCTAAGTACAGAGACCAGGTTAAGGGCCATGATGACGGAGGAAAAGTCATCAACTCAGGTCTTAACAACCTTATGGTTGCAATTCCTCAGCTCTTTGACATTATGGAAAACCTTGCAGCTGACAAATACGGCGTACGCAAGGATGCATGGACATATTGCTACAAGGGCAAGATTGTTACGGATTCAAACGGCGCAGTAAGTAACTCTAAGATGACAGAGTTCAAGGATTTTGCCGCTAATCCAAACCCAACAAAGATTTTTGACTGCTTTGTAGGTGTATTCGCAGAGGATTGGCTTGACGCTATTCTCGGTCTTGTAAACAATGTAATAAGCTCTAAGGGCAGTGAATTTGAAAAGAACCTTCCTATTATCACAGGTCTTCTCAATTCAGTAGGCGGTTTCACCGAAACAAGTGCTCTTACAGACCTTTTCAACAGTATCTTCCAGATTACACGTGACAGCAAGTACAGCTTCACATTTGAACCGCAATCAAGCGGATTTGTAGGTCTTGACAGAGATAACGCTTACTTCCTTATTACTAATGTAAGCAAGCTTGTTGACGTTGTTAAGGCACTTATCAATTCATTCAAGTCAAATAACAACAATAACAACAATAATAACAACAACAATAATTCTTCATCACCTGCCACTACACAGGCAGTTGCAACTCCTAACTCTTCAGTTGATATTTCAGCACATAAGAGCAGCGATATGAAGAACGTTGATAACACAATAGCTAAGCTTGATAAAACATTGTCATCTCTCCTTACGGATTCAAGCGTAAACGGCTATTCAATCAACAAGACAAGTAACATTATTGTCGGCGTAATTTCATTACTTTCAAATTACATTGGTGCAAATGCATCAAACGCAACAATTGATTTACTTAATACCTATTTATATTATCTTAATGGCGAGGATGCACGTACTCCTGATTCAAATGGTAACGTTAATCCTAAGGATATCTACACAAACGAAGGTCTTACAACAGTAGTAGTAAGAACCTATGCTCTCGTCGAAACACTTGTTGCAGGACTTACTGACAAGTATGCATACTCTTATACATATAATAATGGTACTGCCGACGTGACAGCAAAATACAATCTTATCAGTGAAGCAGTCAACGGACTTATTTCTCCTGACTCATTATCTGTAAGAATTAAGGACACAGGCATTAAGAACGCAAGCAAGAAGCTTTCTAAGCTTGACAGTTGGAGTGACGCAGTTAATGACAACGGTACTCTTAACGTAAGCATTAATTGGGGCATCACAGCAGGCAACAGAGATGAATTTATGACAGGTCTTTCAACCTCACTCAGACTTCTCACCTCTATCCTCGGCGTAGTTCTTATTGATACAGGCATTTATGAAAATGCTCTCTACCCTGTTCTTAATACAATAGCTCAAAAGACAGGCATCACAGTTGATACTCCTACTAAGTTTGCAGATAAGAGCAATCCATACCGTGACGAAGTATTCACCGGTATTGTTAATCCAATAGTTTCACTTCTTGACAAGTTCCTTGAAAAGCCTGCAACAACATTGCTCAATCTTGTGTCGGCTATCGGCGTTGTATTAGACGATACAACAACTCCTACACTTGCATCTGTTGTTTCAAGCGCAGTTAAGGCTATTGCAAACGAGCTCAACGGCGCAGCCAACATTCTTAAGATTAAGAGTGATAAGCTTGGTGCCGCATCACCGTCACTTGCAGCGCTGCTTGAAGGTATCGTTTCTAAGACGTTCGGTGATTTAATCACAGTTAACGACAAGCAAGAGCTTGGACTTAAGGTTAAGGGCTATGCTCTTTCAGGCAACAACATTATTCCTATTATTAATACCCTTCTTGCAAAGACAGGTATTAAACTTAACAACATTAATTGGAACAAGCTTGGCAAGACAACAACTCCTGCTCAAACACTTGTATACGTACTCGATTATGTTGTTGAATTTGTAAAGACAAATCATAACCTTTCCACAATCATCGGTTTGATTATGGGCAACAACAAGGTAAGCTCAGGCGTTAAGAAGCTCATCAAGTATATCGAAACAGGTAAGCTTGACGGTATGGGACTTCTTAAGATTGTAGGCAAGCTTCTCGACTTCACACAGTCACCTACAGAAGTTTATTGGGCTTACAGCAAATACAAGGGAACTTCATTAAAGTTCAAGTACCCTGACGGTATTTCTTCTTATGATGCTGAGTCAGCTATCACCCAGCTTGACAGTGCAGTTGACGCAGTTATGGCTCTTCTCACTAACTTTGGCGTAGTTGACGCATCAAATCTTAAGGGTGTTGTAAGCGGTTTGGTATTTACAAACGCTAACCTCACTTCACTTGCTAAGGCACTTTATGGTGCACTTGACAAAAAGACTATTTCACCTTATCTCAATATGGCAGGCATTACTGTTTCACCTAAGGGCGTTGCAGGCTTACTTATGGATAAGAGCTATGGTAAAACTTATTCTTCAGCAGCTAAAACCCTCAAGAAGGTTAAGAGCTGGAAGAAGGTTAAAACAATCAACTGGGGCTTCAAGGATGGCTCCGCAAAGGCTGAGCAGGGCTTCGTACATGCACTCGTTGCAATTCTTCGTCCTCTCAACAGTGTTCTTAACGTATTCCTTAATGAAGGAAAGATTGACCTTAGCAATATCACAATTGCAAAGGCTTCAACATCTCTTGATATTAAGGGAAGCGACGGCAAGGTAGCAAGCAAGATTGCTCTTACCTATGAGCTTAAGAAAGGTGTTCTTACTCTTACAGCTAAAGATTCAATGAATGCCGACTCTAAGCTTTCAACAATTAAGCTTGACCTTAACGCACTCAATGTCGGCGTAAACGGCATTAACGGCTATGAAGGTGCAATCATTCCTCTTCTTGATGTTCTTCAGGTAAGCAACAGCAAGATTAAGACATTTGCACAGTATCAGAAGGATTGCAAGAAGGCTAAGGATAACGTACTTCTTGATGTTCTTAATCCTCTTATGAGCTTTGTTGATCAAGTTCTCGACAAGCCATTTGAAACAATTACATCAGTTCTTCCTAACCTTGCATACTTCATTGATAACAACGGTATCGGCCAGCTTCTTGATAATCTCCTTGCTCCGATTACAAACATTGTTAAAACTGCTAAGTCAGCAGGTTTAGATGTTGATAAGATTATTTCAGCGGTTCTTGGCAAGGACCTTGGCAAGTATTTAACAAGCTTGCTTAAGGTTAGGGGCGTTAAGCTTAACATTAAGCTTGCAGACCTCAAGTCTTGCAACATTCAGGACATCGTTGTTCCGCTTATTAACAGCTTACTTAAGAAAACAGGCATCAAGCTTCCTGATTTCAAGTGGTCAACAATCGCTGCTCACGGCAAGGTTGTAACCTCTAAGTCGCATGCTAAGAATGCCGAAGGCAAGTTCACTAATAAGGAAGTAATTGCTGACAAGGGCGAGGTTCTCGTTGCAGTTCTCCGCTATGTGGCAGACACTCTTATTAAGAACGCTAAACCAATCAAATCACTTGTTTCTTCAATTGGCGCTATTAAGAAGAACAGTATGCTCAAGTCAATCATCTCAAGTGTATTCACTACAATCAGCATGGCTGAAAAAGATGATATCGTTCGTGCAGTATTCTACTTCTTAACAGGCGAACCTACTAATGCATTCTGGGATTACACCGCATATAAGACAGGCTCATTCGACTTCTCATATCCTAAGGGCGTAGACGTTGACTTCCTTAAGAATCTTCCTCCTATGCTTGACGGCCTTGTTGGCAGTTTAATTAAAGGCGGTCTTAACAACTTAATCAGCGGCCTCCTCTTCAAGGATGACATTGTTAACTCACTTCTCACCGGTCTTTACGGTGCAGTTGAAAAGGTTAAGGTTGGCGACGGCTCACTCGTTTCCCTCCTTGCACAAACAGGTATCGACTTCTCAACAAGCAATGTTGCTAAGCTCCTTACAGACGAAACTTACGGCAAAACTTATGCAGCTAATGCAAGCGTAATCGCTAAGGCAGGTTCTTGGTCAAAGGTTAATACATCAGCTCTTAAGTGGGGCGTTAAGGACAGAGATACATTCTTCCATGCACTCGTTGCAGTTCTTCGTCCTGTATTCGGCGTACTTGATGTACTTCTTAATGACGCATACCTCGGTCTTTTCGATATCGTAAGAATCCCTGGTTCTAACGGTTATACATCATCAATCGTTCCTCTTATGGAAGCATTCTCAATGTATAACGTTAAGACTCAGTATCAGTACAGAGAAGATATGAAGAAAGCTTATGATAATGTTCTTCTTGACATTATCAATCCTATATGGGATAAGGTTGAGGATATTCTCAATGCTCCTCTCGAAACATTATTTGAAATGCTTCCAAACCTTGCACTCTTCATCGGTAATAACGGACTTTGCCAGATTCTTGACAATCTCCTCACTCCTATCTCTGCACTTATAGACGCTGTCAAGCCTGTAGTTGACCTCAACACTCTCTTACCTGCCCTTCTTAAGGCACTTAAGGTTGACCTTAACTCTCTCCTCGGCAAGATTGGCGTATCAAACTTCAAGCTTGATATCTATGATATTAACGCAACACTTAAGCCGCTCCTCGGTGCTGACGCTATCGTTCCTCTTCTTAATAACATTCTTGGAATGATTAAGATTAAGGGCACACCGCTTGGAATTAAGCTTAACGACATTAATTGGTTACAGCTTGCAAGCCACGGTAAGGTAATTACCGACGCATCACAGGCTGCTACCTACGGCACAAGAATTTACGTTAAGGGTAACTCTTCAGAAACTCTCATCGCAGTTCTCAGCTACTTAATCGAAACTGTAAACGCAGGCGACAACTTTAAGAAGATCAGTTCACTTGTAACCGGTCTTGTTGGCGGCAACGAAACAGTTTCAGGTGTTGTAGACCAGGTACTTCCTGTTCTTAAGGGTGATACCGATACGGTTATTGCTTCACTTGTTGATTTACTTCAGACAATGTCATAAACCTAAATCTGCAAACCGAATAAAAAATAAAAACGGGCAACTCTTCGGAGTTGTCCGTTTTGCTTTATATTAAATATCATTTTTCACGTTTTTATAATAAAATTCTTGTATTATAATATAAAATAAGATATAATAAATACGAATTATATCTTTTACTTGGTGGTGATGTTATGTTTCTCGGCAAAACAGCCCAAGGAAGAGTTGTTAAAACTATTAATTCTGTCGATGAGAACGGTTATGTATATCCATTAAACTTAGTTCAAATCAAGGGATACAAAAACCGTTACGCTTTTGTTATGGGAGTGACTCACACGGTTTGCAATTTCGACGGACGAATTATAGCGGCACTCGTTCCTAAAGACCCGGAGAACACGGATTTAAAAACTATTTGGATTATGGCGTCAAGAAGTTCACGCTACATTAATCAAGACATTTATCAATACATTGATGTTAAAAACGATTTTCCCGAATATGAACTTGTCTGCTACTACGAATCAAGCGCAGGCGCAGTAGTATACAGGAGTATTAAAGGCAAGCTTCGCTTTTTGCTTATAAAAAATAAGCGCTCGGCGAATTGGGGCTTTCCGAAAGGTCACCTCGAAATGGGTGAAACAAAATACGACGCAGCAAGAAGAGAAGTTCTTGAAGAAACAGGGCTTCACATTAAAATTCATCTCGGCTACGAGGGTATATCAAAATATACGCTTCGCAATAATGTTGACAAAAAAGTTTCTATATTCGTTGCAACGACAGACGATTTAAAAACAACAATGCAAGAGGAGGAAATTGACGATTACAGATGGCTTGCGTATGACCAGGCTATGGGCCACCTCTCATTTGAAAATGATAAAAAAATACTGAGGGAAGCCGTTGATTTTCTCATTAAGCAAAAGCTTATTGTAAATAAAAACACTCCCACTGCGCAAGCTATTGACAGAGAAATCGAACTTAAAGAGCAAGAGCGCAAGGAAAGAATAGCCGAGTACAGGCGCCAAAAATGGATTGAACAGCAAAACAAACTCAGAGCTCAGCGCTATTATGAAAAGCACAAAGAGGAAATTGTGCGCCAAAAAATAATAAAAAAGAGAAAAAGAAATCAGGAAAAAAAGCGACTTCAAAATGCGGCAAACAATAACGTTAATGCTCAAACCAAAAATAATGAGTCGAAATCAAATGCAGATATAAAGCAAAATGCAACAACCGACAAAAAGGAGAACTGATATATGGTACAAGAATTTTGCAGAAACTTACAAGAGTTTTTAACAGCACACGGAATACCCGATTGGCTTGTTGTGTTTATTATTTCACTCTGCCCTATCTTGGAATGCAGGCTCGGAATGTTTACAGCCATTGTGCTTTTGCAAATGAATCCTTTTGTAGGATTTATTATCAGCTTTTTAGGTAACATTTTACCTATACCGTTCATACTTTTATTAATCAATTGGATTTTCGATTTATTAAAAAAAGTTCCCGGAATAAACAAGTTTGTTTATTGGCTTGAGGACAAAACGCTTAAAAAGCGAGATAAAATTGATAAATACGGAATTTGGGGGCTTTTGATTTTCGTTGCCATACCGCTTCCGGGTACAGGCGGCTGGACAGGTGCACTTCTTGCATCTCTTCTCCATCTTGATAAGAAAAAGAGCTTTTTTGTGATTTCGCTCGGTGTATTTATTGCCGGACTTATTATGACTGTTTTAAGTCTTGTTGTCGGCAACGCAGTTTTCAACTGATATGGATAAGGAATATGAGGTTTTAATTGACATTTGCCGCCACTATTTAAACGGCGACAAATTTATTTTCGATACAGACGTTAATTATAAAAAATTGTTTTTATATGCAAAGGGGCATAACCTTTTAGGTATATTGCACTGTGCACTTTTAAATGCAAAGAATAAAAGCGATTTGCCCGAAAGCTTCTTAAATGCGCTTGAAAATAAATTTTTTGATTTAATTTTTCTTTCAAACGCTCAGATTAATATGCTGGAAGAGGTTAAAACGCTTTTTGCGTCGGCTCAGTGCCCGTATATCACGTTTAAAGGTGCGATACTTAGAGAATACTACCCCGTGCCTGAAAGCCGTGCTATGGGCGATATAGACGTTCTAATCAAGGCTGAGGACAGGGACAAGATTAAAAAATTGCTTATATCTAACGGTTTTGACTGTGTTAAGGAAAACGGGCCGGTTTATAACTATGTTAAAAACGGTGTTCTGCTTGAGGTGCACACAAAGCTTATAAGCTGTTATGATACCGAGCCGTTTTGCAGCGCTTTTGATTATGCAGAATTTGACGGCTTTGACGGAAAATTTGACGACAGCTTTCATTTTGCATATTTGATTGCCCACACGGCGCACCATTTCAAATTCTACGGAGCAGGAATTAAGCTTATACTTGATTTAGCCGTAATGCTAAAAACTGCAAGTATTGATATTCAAAAGGTGTTTGAATATTTAAGCGCAGTTGAACTTGAAAAATTCGGTAAAACCGTTTTGACCGTTTGCCGCAACTTTTTCGGCGAAGGTTATGATTACGCAATTGATACGAAAAATGTTGAAAAATACCTTTGCGACTGCGGTGCATTCGGCAATGAGAATGAAAACAAGGGTGTTACCGTTGCAAGGAGAGAGCTTGAAGAAGGGAAAAAATATTCGCCCTTTATGGCGAAACTCAGGCTTCTCTTTCCGCCTTACAAAAAGCTTAAAGAAATTGATTATATCAAATTTATCGACGGAAGACCTTGGCTTATTTTATATGCTTGGATTTATCGAATAATTTACAATTTTAAAAACAGAAAAGAATTTACGTTAAATGCAGTAAATTCACTTGATGATGAAAATACGCAGGCTTTGGCTCAAAAGGAGTTGGAGCTTTTTAAGGAGATTGGTTTATAATGAAATATCTTGCTATAATTTTAGTTGCCGTTTTGGCAATATTGATTGTTGTGTTCATTTCTTGGTTTTTAAATATGAAAGCAAACGGCAAGTGCCCGCTTTGCGCCTTGAAAAAAATATTTATCCCGACTAATCTTACAATTGACATAAGCGAGGACGAAGAATATTCTGAAAATAAGGTTGCTCAAACTCCGCCTATGGGCTGGTCAAGCTGGAATACCTTTAGGAACAATATTGACCAGGATATTATTATGCAAACTGCCCACGCTATGAAAGACAGCGGACTTGCAAACGCAGGATATGAATTTATTAACCTTGACGATTGCTGGCAAAGTTCCCTTCGTGACAGTGACGGAAAGCTTCAGGGCGATCTCGGCACATTCAGCCGTGGTATCCCTAAGCTTATTAAGGATATTAACGCACTCGGCTTAAAGGTTGGTCTTTATTCTTCTAACGGTACTCTCACCTGCGAGGACCTCCCTGCCTCTCTCGGCAACGAAAGGCTTGACGCTAAAACAATTGCGTCTTGGGGCTGTGAATTTTTTAAATACGATTTTTGCCATCATAACAGAATCAGTGGTGACTGCCCTGCAATTGAGCATATTGTAATTACCAAGCCAAAAAGCGCTTTTGAAATTGATTTAAGGCCGGAAGACGCAGAGTTTACCGGAAGAGCAAAGATTATCAAAATGTCTGACGTGCCGAGCAAAAAAGCAATCGGATTTATCAGCCACGGCTCAGGCTCTGCAAGCTTTAATTTTGACGCAGACGAAAAGGGTGAATACGTATTAACCTTTGTTTTTCACAAGTCAATGGCTAAAAAGAAGCAGTATATGCAAATTCATATTAACGGCAAAATGTATGAAATTTTCTTCCCTGAAACTAAGGGCTTAAGTCCTTTAGGCAGGCAACAAATTATTGTTGAGCTTAAAGAGGGCACCAACAATATGACAATCAAAAACCCTGTAGCAACTGCGATTGACTCGTCATATATTCAGTATAAGCGTATGGGTGACGCTCTTAAGGAAGCAAGCTCAATGTGGGCTAAGGTTACACATTCAGAAGAAAAGCCAATCACATATTCCATTTGCGAATGGGGCATGGCTCGCCCTTATCTTTGGGGTGCTAAAGCAGGCTCAATGTGGCGCACAACGCCCGATATAGCTCCCAATTGGAGAAGCATAACTATGATATATAACCGCACCTTGAAGCTTTATAAGCACTCAGGACCGGGCCATTGGAACGACCCTGATATGCTTGAGGTCGGCAACGGAAAGCTTGACGATAACGAAAACAGAGCGCATTTCTCGCTTTGGTGTATGCTTGCCGCTCCGCTTATGCTTGGCAACGATATCAGAAGCTTTGTATCAAACGGTATGCCTGATAAGGATAACGAAACGCTTAAAATTGTTACTAACAAACACATGATTGCAGTTGACCAGGATTCACTCGGCAAGAGTGCTAAGAGAATTAAAAAGGAAAGCGGTATTGACATTATCGCCCGTCCGCTTTCAAACGGCGATGTTGCGCTTTGTTTATTCAATACTGCTTCTTCCACAAAAAGCGTCAACTTCAAGCTTGATGACCTTACTAAGGACCCATACTTAGGCATTGAGGAGGCTCCGTCGGGTTATGAACTTCACGATTTGTGGACAGATGAACGCACAACAGGAACTACAATTAATGCAACAATTCCTAAACATTCGACTGTAGTATACAGAGTTAAGCCGACAATATAACAATATAAACATAACTATAAGATAAAAAATAAGGATTAGATATGCGTAAATTAATACGAATATCTAATCCTTTTATTATTGTATTTACTTATTTAATAAGTGATACACCTGTCATTTCAGCAGGCTTGTCAAGTCCGAGCATTTGAAGCATTGTAGGAGCGATGTCGCAAAGCTTGCCGCCGTCACGAAGTTCAACACCCTCGCCGCAGTTTACTGCAACAAACGGAACAGGGTTAGTTGTGTGAGCGGTGAACGGCTCGCCGTTTTCGTCAAGCATCTTATCAGCATTGCCGTGGTCGGCAGTGATAAAGAGGTTGCCGTTCATTTCTATAACAGCCTTTGCAAGTGAGCCAACACAAGCGTCAACAGTTTCAACAGCCTTGATTGCCGCAGGGATAATACCTGTATGGCCAACCATATCGCAGTTAGCAAAGTTTACGATAATAGCGTCATATTTGCCGCTTCTTACTGCCGCATTAAGCTTTTCCGATACCTCAGGAGCGCTCATTTCAGGCATAAGGTCAAATGTGGAAATCTTAGGAGAAGCAACAAGGATTCTGTCCTCACCCTCATACTGCTTTTCCTCGCCGCCGTTGAAGAAGAAAGTTACGTGAGCATACTTTTGAGTTTCGGCAATACGAAGCTGAGTCATACCGTGCTTTGAAATATATTCACCAAAGGTATTAACAAGAGTTTCAGGGCCGAATGCAACCTCAACGTTTGGCATCTCGGCATCATACTGAGTCATACATACATAGTAAAGCTTGAAAAAGCCGTTCTTTCTCTCAAAGCCGTTAAAATCAGGGTCAACAAATGTACGTGTAATCTCTCTTGCACGGTCAGGGCGGAAGTTAAAGAAGATTACGCTGTCGTCAGCCTTAACTCTGCCCTCGCTGCCGCCGATAACGGTAGGAAGCACAAATTCATCTGTAAGGTGCTTGCCGTCCTCGTCAACAGTTTCATAAGAAGCCTTAACCGCCTCAACTGCATTGTCAGCCTGAATACCCTCGCCATAAACGATAGCGGCATAAGCCTTTTCAACTCTGTCCCAAATATTGTCACGGTCCATAGCGTAAAATCTGCCCATTACGGAAGCGATTTTACCTACGCCGATTTCCTTCATTTTATCCTCAAGTTCATTGAGATATTCAACGGCAGATGAAGGTGGAACGTCACGACCGTCAAGAAGAGCGTGAACGTAAACATTCTCTACACCGTTATTTTTAGCCATTTGAAGAAGATGATAAAGATGCTCTGAATGAGAATGAACACCACCGGGTGAAACAAGACCGATAAGGTGAAGAGCCTTGCCCTTAGCATTATCCATAGCGCCCTTAAGAGCAGGATTTTTTTCAGCATCGCCGTCCTCAAATGCCTTTGTAATTCTTGTGAGCGGCTGATATACAACTCTGCCGGCACCGATATTTGTGTGGCCTACTTCAGAGTTGCCCATCTGACCGTCAGGAAGACCTACATCAAGTCCGCTTGCTCCGATATAAGTCATTGGATATTCAGCCATAAGCTTATCAAGGTTAGGCTTTTTTGCCATAGCGATTGCATTGCCGTAATCGCTGTCGTTCTTGCCGTAACCGTCCATTATACATAATACAACAGGTTTTTTCATTAGTATTCCTCCATATTGTTTTTCACAAAAAGTGGGTATGCCGAAACACACCCACCTAAAATTTGTTTAATTATTTGCTTGCAGCCTTAACGATAATTGAGAAGTCCTCAGCCTTAAGTGAAGCGCCGCCGATAAGTCCGCCGTCAACGTTTACTTTTGAAGTAAGCTCATCAGCATTCTTAGCGTTCATTGAGCCGCCGTACTGAATTGTTACTGTTTCTGCAACATCAGCACCGTAAGCCTCTGCAATAGCTGCACGAACATATCCGTTACCCTCGTCAGCCTGGTCAGCAGTAGCAGTCTTGCCTGTACCGATTGCCCAGATTGGCTCGTAAGCGATTACAACATTTTTAAGCTGGTCAGCTGTTACATTTGTAAGTGCCATCTTTGTTTGATACTTAAGAAGTGTTTCTGTATAACCAAGCTCTCTCTGCTCAAGAGTTTCACCAACGCAGATGATTGGCTTCAAGCCTTTTTCAAGAGCCTTAAGAGTTCTGAGATTTACTGTTTGGTCTGTTTCGCCGAAGTATGTTCTTCTCTCGCTGTGACCGATTACAACGTATTCAACGCCAAGCTCAACGAGCATATCAGCTGAAACCTCGCCTGTGAAAGCACCGCTGTCCTTAAAGTGAACATTCTCTGCACCGATTTTAATATTAGAGCCTTTAGCAGCTTCAACTGCGGCAGGAACATCTACGAAAGGAACGCAAAGAACAACCTCGCAATCAGCATCGGCAACAAGCGGCTTCATCTCATTGATGAGAGCAGTTGTCTGTGCAGGTGTATTGTTCATTTTCCAGTTACCGGCAATAATTGCCTTACGAAGAGTCTTATTCATAATAGTTACCTCTTTAAAATATTTTTGGTATAAGGCGACCAATGGTCGCCCCTACGATTATTGATAAATTATTTGTCTTGGAGTGCGCAGATACCCGGAAGGTCTTTACCCTCAAGGAATTCAAGTGATGCACCGCCGCCGGTTGAAATGTGGCTCATCTTATCTGCAAAGCCAAGCTTTGTTACAGCTGCAACCGAGTCACCGCCGCCGATGATTGAAATAGCGCCTGAATCAGCAACTGCCTTAGCAACGCTGATTGTGCCTGCTGCAAAGTTATCCCATTCTGAAACGCCCATAGGACCGTTCCAAATTACTGTGCCTGCGCCCTTAATAGCGTCTGCAAAAACTTCCTGAGTCTTAGGGCCGATATCAAGACCCATCCAACCGTCAGGAATATCGTCACTGCTTACTACCTTAGCCTCAGTATGCTCGTCATATTCCTTACCAACCTTGTTATCAACAGGAATAAGGAACTTAACGCCCTTATCCTCAGCCTTCTTCATCATTTCGCCTGCTTTTTCAACCCAGTCAGCCTCAAGAAGAGAAGTACCGATGTTATGGCCGAGATACTTCATAAAGGTATAAGCCATACCGCCGCCGATAATGATTGTGTCACACTTATCAATAAGGTTTTCAATTACACCGATTTTGTCTGAAACCTTAGCACCGCCGAGAATTGCAACAAGAGGTCTCTTTGGATTAGCGAGAGCGCCACCCATAAACTTGATTTCCTTTTGGATAAGGTAACCGCAAACAGCAGGTAAATAAGCAGCAACACCTGTTGTTGAGCAATGCGCTCTATGAGCAGTACCGAATGCGTCGTTTACGAAAATATCTGCAAGAGAAGCAAGTTCCTTAGAGAAATTCTCCTCGTTCTTTGTTTCTTCTGCTCTGTATCTAACGTTTTCAAGGAGCATAACCTCGCCGTCCTTAAGCTCTGCTGCCATAGCCTTGGCGTTAGGGCCTACAACCTCAGCATCTTCGGCAAGCTTAACCTCAACACCAAGATACTCTGAAAGTCTTTTTGCAACGGGAGCAAGGCTGAATTCAGGCTTGTATTCTCCCTTAGGTCTGCCGAGGTGCGAGCAAAGTATAACCTTTGCACCGTGCTCCATCAAATACTTGATAGTAGGAAGAGCGGCAACAATTCTCTTGTCATTAGTGATTTCGCCGTCTTTAAGCGGAACGTTAAAGTCGCAACGAGCAAGAACTTTTTTGCCTTTTACATCAATGTCTTCAATAGTTTTTTTGTTTAATGCGTCCATTGTTTTTACCTCTCATATATTAATTATGATTATAAATATTTTTAACCGATAATAATTATATATTATTTTGACTTATAATGCAAGATTTTATTACCATTTTGGCAATATATACAAGATTGTTTATTTTTTAACAATGTTTATGGACAAAATTGCGAAAAAACAGAAAAAAGCCTCCCTTTTAAAGCAGGCAAAAAGGTTTATTTAATTCGGGAAAAGAAGGAGCAGCGGTATAAGTGCCGTGGCGATTTTGTTTATAAAAAATAAAAATAAATATCGGGGTCCCCGAAAAGCGTGAGCTTTTTGGGGAAAAGGAGGAGCAGCGGTATGAGTGCCGTGGTGATTTTTAAAAATGATATAAAAAAAATCGCCACAAGCGATATATAGCTTGTGACGACGTGGTGGAAGAGGGTGGATTTTATCGCAGGTGCTTTGCACCTTTGGACTAATGTCGAAACAGTCCACCGGACTGTTTCTCTGTCGCTCCTTGCCTCGCAGGCTTCGGCGTTCGCTCCCATTAGTGGTCCGAATCCACTTTGTTTATACAAAAATAAAAACCAATCACAAAAGTGATTGGTTTTTATTTGGTGGAAGAGGGTGGATTCGAACCACCGAAGCTGAATAGCGACAGATTTACAGTCTGTTCCCTTTGGCCGCTCGGGAACTCTTCCATATTGGAGCTGGTGAACGGACTCGAACCCCTGACCTGCTGATTACAAATCAGCTGCTCTACCAACTGAGCTACACCAGCGTATCTCCAACGCCTAATTACTATATCATAAGTCAGAACAATAGTCAAGACCTTTTTTGCTTTTTTTGAAAAAATTATTTGCCCCAATCGGCTATAACTTTCTTAATCATTTCAGGGTCTTTGGTCGTAATATTATCAGGCTTAATGACAAGCATTTTTTTTGCGTTACGCTCGGTATCAACAGTCCAAACAGAAAGTTTATATCCCTTTTTATGAAGAAGATTTGAAAGCTGAGAGCCGGCAAATTTATAGTTACAGTTAATGCCGATTGCGCCCGTATCTTCCAAAAGCTTAATAATTTTTTGCCTGTAATCATCGGAAAAAGCCTTAAATTTTGACGGCTTATAATTAAGATAATAATCCATATTTGCGCAATTAGAATCCTTAACCGCCTTTACGTTAATAACCTCAATTCCGGTCAAGAACGAACGGTCAAGCAAATTATAATCAACCAAAAGCGCATGAAGAGAATTAAGAACACGGGTTTCCTTGATATCAAAATTAATCTGCATATCGGGTGTGTCCTTAATAAGCGCAAGGGCATCCTCAAGCGGTGCGCCGTCATTATTTGTTACAACTATATCGTGGCTCATAACAAGCGTTTTATTGGGGCGCTGGCGAATATCAAGTTCAATAATCTCAGCATTATTCTTAATAGCTGCTTTGACTGCCTCTAAAGTATTCATTTCGGTATCATAAGCGCCCGTGTGCGCAGTAATAGTAAAATCATCCATAAAAGAAAGCTTCCTTTCGTCATAAGACTTGGTGACGGCATAATCGGCCACACCGACTATCATTGCAACACTTGTAAGAAGAGCAAAAACCTGATAGGAAAAATGCCTTGCCCAAGTGGGTGTCATATTTCGTTTTAAAAATCTTTTAAACTTCTTCCATTTAGAGATTTTTTTAGCCATATGATTACCTGCTTAAAATTGATATAAAACAGTATGGGCGGAAAAGCAAAAATGCCGAAATCCGCCCGTAAAGTTAATAGATTTAATTATCTGATTGAGCCTGAGTAGTTAGGCGCTTCCTTAGTGATAGAAATATCGTGAGGGTGAGATTCAATAAGACCTGCGCTTGTAATCTTGATAAACTTAGCGTTATTTCTAAGCTCCTCAATAGTATGACAACCGCAGTAACCCATACCCGAACGAAGGCCGCCCATCATCTGATAAATCGTATCGCCCAAAGCTCCCTTATAAGGCACACGACCCTCAACACCTTCAGGAACAAATTTCTTTGAACCCTTTTGGAAATATCTGTCTGCACTGCCGTGGTTCATAGCGCCGAGTGAGCCCATACCACGATAAACCTTAAACTGCCTGCCCTGATAAATTTCAGTTTCGCCCGGTGATTCCTCACATCCGGCAACAAGCGAACCCATCATTACGCAAGAGCCGCCTGCTGCAATAGCCTTAACGATTTCACCGCTGTACTTAATACCACCGTCTGCAATAACAGGAACGCCGTACTTATCTGCACGCTCGGCAGAATCGTAAATAGCGGTAATTTGCGGAACACCGATACCTGCAACAACACGGGTAGTACAGATTGAACCGGGGCCGATACCGACCTTAACTGCGTCTGCACCTGCTTTAATAAGTGCTTCTGTTGCATCTGCGGTAGCAACATTACCTGCAATAAGAGAAATTTGAGGAAAAGCATTCTTAACTATTTCAACACTCTTCATAATATTGTGGCTGTGACCGTGAGCAGAGTCAAGAACAAATGCATCAACACCTGCATCGGCAAGAGCCTTTGCACGGACGAGAACATCATCTGTTACACCCAAAGCGGCTGCACAAAGAAGCCTGCCGTCCTTATCCCTTGCAGTGTTTGGATACTTAACACTTTTTTCAATATCTTTAATTGTAACAAGACCCGAAAGCTTGCCGTTTTCATCAATAAGAGGAAGCTTTTCAACCTTTGAGCCCATAAGAACTTTTTTAGCTTCTTCAAGAGTAGTACCCTTTGGTGCTGTAACAAGTTGTGACTTCGGGGTCATAACTTCGGAAATTTTAACGTTAAAATCTGTCATAAAGCGCATATCACGGTTAGTGAGAATGCCTACAAGAGTGCCGTCTTCTTCACAGATAGGCACACCGCTGATACGATACTTATTCATAAGCTCCTCAGCATCGCTTGCAAGATGGTTTGGTGAAAGGAAGAAAGGATTGGTAATAACACCGTTTTCGCTTCTTTTTACCTTATCAACCTCGTCAGCCTGCTCCTCGATAGTCATATTCTTATGAATAACGCCGATGCCGCCCTCTCTCGCAATGGCAATTGCCATTCTTGATTCCGTAACGGTATCCATTGCAGCAGTCATTACAGGAATATTAAGTGTAATATCCTTTGTAAGCTTGGTTTTGAGGTCTACCTTGTCAGGTGTTACGTCACTCTCAGCCGGAATGAGAAGCACGTCATCAAAGGTCAAGCCCTCTTTTACAAATTTTGCGCCGTATTCGCTCATTAAAATTCCCTCCGTTTACAAGTATTAAATTATATTCTTAAATATATAAAAATATTTTTACTATAATATCACTTTTTTATAATATGTTCAAGTATTCAAATTGCACAAA